>Ga0307517_10000542_pt1 | contig 64617 bp, 61 predicted proteins | sample 23_EM_MG_FD_194515 | JGI IMG/M metagenome (GOLD analysis project Ga0307517, IMG submission 194515) | Populus trichocarpa ectomycorrhiza microbial communities from riparian zone in the Pacific Northwest, United States - 23_EM | ecosystem: Host-associated > Plants > Roots > Unclassified | place...
CGGCGGATGCGGACCGGCCGGTGGCGACGGCGGCACCGACGACGAGCCAGCCCGCACTGGCCCGGCGCGAAACCAAGACGACTGCGCCCAAGCGCGTGGTCAAGCCGGTCGATCAGGGCAGTTTGTTTTAGTTTACCGCGCCAGCCATTCGGCAACGCGCTTTTGCGAATCCGAACGGGCTTCGATGTCGGTGCCGATGTGGCCGCGCTCCGGCAGGCCGGCGTCGGCGTTGGCGCCAATGGCACGCAAGGGAAGGTTGGCGCGGTCGAAATCATGCACCGCGCCGGGATAGACTTCGATTCGCGCCAGCGCGCTGCGGCCGCGGGCGCCCTCCACCATCTGGCGGCAGGCGGTGGGCGAGCTGACGTCGTCCTTGGCGCCGATCAACAGCAGCGTCGGCACCCGCGCGCTCCAGCCGAGGCCGGCGGAAATCCGGCAGTCCGGATAGAACGCGACCGCCGAACGGAAATCCGGCCCGTCATTGCGCCCACCTTGCGGCCGCACCGCCCACAACAAGGCGCTGGCCCCGTTGGCCCATCCCATCAGGCTGACGCGATCCTGTGCCACCCAGACCTGCTGCACCAGCCACCGGCGCGTCGCCACGATGTCGGAGAGCCGCTCGCGGCGCGCGAGCACGCGGCGCTCCTTGACGCGGCATTGCGGGCCGACTTCGCGCGAGCTGTAACTGTCCGGCAGCACCACCGCGTGACCCGACTTGAGCAATTGCTCGACCCAGTCGCGGTAACGCGGCAGCACCGGTTCGGAATGCCCGCCCAATCCGCCGCAGCCGTGCAGCGCGATCACGGTGGGAAACGGGCCGTCGCCCTCCGGCTTGTAGAGCTGGGCGTGCAAATTGAGGTTGGGCGCGGGAATCTCGACCTGACGCGGCGCCGGCAATGGCGCGGCATCCGCGCCGCCGGTCAGGGCGGCGCAGGTCACGGCAAACAGCGTCAGGAATAGCCTTGCTGACATTTTTCCTGCTGATGGAGGCCGCACCCGGCTTCGCCGGGTCATTGTGATGCTTGGGACAAAGCGAACCATAATCAGGAGGTTAACATGTGCCAATGGCTGAATTTCATCACAATCAGGTGGGTTTCTGGAGCGGACAGCCCAACCTATCTGTGATAAATCGGATTTGGAAAATACACTTTAGTCGGCCCCCCGCGGGCCGGCCTTTCGGAGAGTTTACGGTGCTCAATAAATTCGGTCCCTCGGGACATGGCGAAGCGCAGGTGCAATATCTCGACGGCGATTTCCGCGTGGTCTCGCCCGGTACCTATGTGCGTTGCGCCATCACGGATGTGCGGATCCCGCTCGACGAATTGAAATACTGGAGCGTCGATCTGCAGGAAGCCTATGCAGTTCCGACCGCCGTGCTGCAGCGGCATTTTCCCGGCGCGCTGAAGACGCAGGGTTGAGTTTTTGTCGTCCCGGGCTTGACCCGGGACCCATAACCACCGTCGTCAGTTGTTAAAGTGAGCTGGAGCTCCAACTGGGCAAAACCACGAAGAGCTGTGGTTATGGGTCCCGGCTCAAGGCCGGGACGACGAGGTACGGAATTTCTTGTCGCGGGCCTTGAAGAGTTGATCGGTCACGAACCGTTTCAGCTTCGCGCCATCCTCAAACTCCAGCGTCACCGCGAACGGCACGATTCCCTTCGCCCAATCCGGCAGCACTCCGCCGGCCTGCAGCCGCGCCAGATCCTTTTCCGTCGTCACCAGCGTCAGCGCGTCGCGGCCGGCCTCGGCGATCAGGCTGTCGATCTCGGCTTTCGAGAACGCATGATGATCGGCGAAGGCGCGTGAATGCACCACATCAATGCCGCTGGCCTGCAAGGTGGCAAAAAACCGTGCGGGATCGCCGATGCCGGCAAAGGCCAGCACGCGCTTGCCGCGCAGTGCGGCGACGGAGGCTTCGCTCGGCGCCAGATGCGCGCGCAGCACCGGCTTGTCCCGTGCGGCGATCTCGGTCGCGACGGCTTCCGCGGCCGTGCCGCTGCCGACAATGATGAGCGCATCGGTGCGCGCCAATTGCGGTCCCAGCGGCGCGCGTAGCGGACCGGCGGGAAACACCTGTCCGTTGCCGAGGCCGCGATGGCCGTCGATCACGATCAGCGAGGCATCCTTGGTAACCGCCGGACTCTGGAAACCGTCGTCCATCAGGATCACGCTGGCAGCCAGCGAGCGCGCCATTGGAACGCCTTCAGCGCGTTGGCGCGAAACGACCACCGGCAGCGTGGCCGCCAGCATCAGCGGCTCGTCGCCAACATCGGCGGCGGCATGGCGCTCCGGATCGACCCGCACGGGGCCGCGTAATTTTCCACCATAGCCGCGGCTGAGCACCACAGGCGTTTCGCCGAGATCGCGCAACAGCTTCGCCAGCGCCAGCACCGTCGGCGTCTTGCCGGCGCCGCCGACATGATAATTGCCGACACAGATGACGGGAACGCCGGCGTCCAGCCCGTTGCGCTGCATGCGTCTCGCGGCGATGGCGCCGTAGAGCGCGGCGAGCGGTGTCAAAAGATTCGATTTAAGCGAAGGCGGGCCGTGCCAGAAGCGCGGCTCACGCATTGGCGGCTCCCATCTCGAGCCGCAACTGCAACAGATACGGTTCGAGGGCCGCGAGCGTGCGCGCCAGCGCGCCGCCGAGCTGTTCGACCACGCGCTCCGAGGCGGCAAGCGATGCTTCACGCGCCTTGGGATCGGCCAGCAACTGGCCGAGCTGCTTGACCAGCGCTTCCTGGGTATCGGCCCGGCGCGCGCCGCCGGCCTGGTCGAGCGCTTCGTAGACGTCGCTGAAATTGAACACGTGGGGACCGTGGACGATCGACGCGCCGAGCTTGACCGCCTCGATCGGATTTTGCCCGCCATGCTGGATCAGCGATCCGCCCATGAACACGATCGGCGACAGGCGATAGAACAACCCCATCTCGCCCATGGTGTCGGCGACATAGATATCGGTGGTCGCTGTCGGCAATTCCTCGCGCGAACGCAACGACGCCTGCAGGCCCGAGCCTGCGACCATGCGCGCGATCGCCTCGCCGCGGTCGGGGTGCCGCGGCACGATCACGGTCAGGAGTTGCGGAAAGAATCCGGCGAGCGTCTTGTGCGCCTCCACCAGCATCTCATCCTCGCCGGAATGGGTGGAAGCGGCGACCACCACCGGGCGGCCGCGCGTCATCGCCATCAGCCGCTCCAGCTTGCCGGCATCCGCCGGCGGCGCGGGAACGTCGAGCTTCAAATTTCCCGTGGTCACGACGTTGGGGCTGCCGAGCGTCGAAAACCTGTCGGCATCGGTTTGCGATTGGGCCAGGCACAATTCGAACCGGCCGAGCAGCGCCGAGATGGTGCCCGAAACCCGGCGCCAGCGCGGAAACGAGCGATGCGACATCCGGCCGTTGATCAGCACCATCGGCAGACGCCGCGCCGCGCTCGACAGGATCAGGTTCGGCCACAAATCGGATTCGATGAACAGCGCCAGCGACGGCTGCCAATGGTCGAGAAACCGTGCGACATAACGCGGCGAGTCGTAAGGGACGTACTGATGGATGACGTCAGGTGGAAACCGCTTGGCGACGACCGCCGCCGACGTCACCGTGCCCGAGGTCAGGAGAATGCGCAGGTTCAGCGCCCGCAGCTGCTCGACCAATGCGGCCGAGGCCAGCACCTCGCCGACGCTGGCGCCGTGAATCCACACCAGCGGTCCGGCTGGGCGGACATCGGCACTCACGCCACGGCGCTCGCTGACGCGCGCCGGATCTTCCTTGCCGAGCTTCAGCCGCCGGTTGATCAGCGCAGGCGCCAGCGGCACCATCGCGGACGACAGTCGCTGGTAGACGCGCAACGTCATCGGCAGCAGATTAGCCAAGCGCGGCCTCCGGTCGCCCGACGGCTGCATAGGCGCGCCGGGTCGCTTCGTTGAGATAAGTTTCTACCTGTTGGCGCAGTTTTTCCATGGTCTCGGCGTCGGCGTCCGGCGGCACGTGGACAGCGTCAATACCTACCACGGCACCTCTGCCGAATGGCAAATTGATGGTGGAGGAGTCCCAATTTTTCAGACGGATGAACCGGCTGGTCACCATTGCAAACGGCAATATCGGCCGCCCGGACTCCCGCGCCAGCATGATGATACCAAGGCCAACCACCCGCGCGCGCTTCGGCACGTCGGCGGTGGTCGCGACATTCCAATTGTCTTCCAGCGCCTGCACCATCTCGCGGAACGCGCCGACGCCGCCCTTGCGGTGAAAGGCGCTGCCATGATCACCGGAACCCCTGATCGTTCCGATGCCGAGCCGCTCGACCGCAATCGCATTGAATTCGCCGTCGCGATGCCGCGAGATCAGCACCTTGGCGCGATGGCTTTCCTTGATCTTGATGAACGGCGTGATGAAATGCTGGCCGTGCCAGAACGCGAGAATTGCCGGCATGACAGGCTCGACCTGATCATAGACATCGGCCGGTTCGTAGCTGAAGCGGTTGGTCAGCCAGACCAGCCGCAGATATTCGGCCGCGAGGAAACCCAGCGCGCGCTGAACCCAGCTGCTGCGCAGCAAATCGCGAAAGAATCGTTTCAACGGGCAGGCTTCGTGTCTTGTTTCGTGTCTTGTTTCGTGTCTTGCTTGGTGTCCTGACCCGGATCGAGCAGCCGGTGGAGATGAACCACGAAATAGCGCATGTGGGCATTGTCCACGGTCTGCTGCGCCTTCGCCTTCCAAGCCGCATGGGCGGTTGCGTAATTGGGAAACACGCCGACGATCTCGACCTGGTCGAGATCCTTGAACGTGACGTGTTCGAGATCGGTCAACTCGCCGCCGATCACGAGATGCAGCAATTGCGGCTGGGCACTATCTGGCATGATGATTTTTCCTAACGAGGTGCCCGGCAAGCAAGATTGGCAATTTGATTCGCAAGATCTTGGTTCGCAAGATGGAGTGGCGTGACGACCCGTGACGCGGGTCCGGTGTGTTCAGGGCAGCGGACGGTTACGAAAATGCTCGACAATACGTGCATGTCGATCACGTCCCGCTGCCACCAGCACCCCGTGCGTCACCTCCCGGCGATTATACTCAATCGTGTCCCCCGAGAGCTCGGTCATTCTACCATCGGCTTCCTGCACGATCAAATTCGCCGCCGCAAGGTCCCAATCGCGGCTCTGGCCGCCCGCAAAGGCCGCATCGAGGCTGCCTTCCGCGACCCGGCACAGCCGCAGCGCCAGCGAACCGATTCGCGGGAATAGCGTGATTTCATCCGATGACGGGTTCAGCCGCTGCACCAGCGGCTTCGGGCCGGCCATGCGGGAAAAATCCAGATCGGTGCCCGCAGTCGCGATTACGCGTTTGTCGTTGAGCGTCGCGCCCTGCCCGCGCACCGCGAAGAAGAACTCGTCGGTCGCGGGCGCGAACACCGCCGCCAGCACCGGCGTCGCATCGGCGACCAGCGCAATACTCACGCACCAGTCTTCGCGATGGGCAAGATAGGCGCGGGTGCCGTCGATGGGATCGACGATCCAGACCAGTGGCTTGCCGAGGCGCGCCTCATCGTCAACGCTTTCTTCCGACAGCCAGCCATAATCCGGCGTCGCCGAGCGCAGCCGGCTTTCGACGAGATCGTTGACGGCGATGTCGGCTTCCGACACCGGCGACGAGGCGCCCTTGGTCCAGTTCTTCAATTCGGTGCGAAACAACGACAGCGCAAGCGCCCCCGCCTCGCGCACCGTGTCCGTCAGCAGCGCGGCGTCGCGCGCCTTGATGATGCCGTGCGTATCAGCGTCCGCCAAGCGTCAGACCCTCGATGCGCACGGTCGGCGCATTGACGCCATAGCGGAACTCCAGATCGTTGGCGGGAATCATCGATTTGAAGATCGGCAGCAGATGACCCGCGATCGTCACTTCGCTGACGGCATAGGTGATCTCGCCGTTCTCGATCCAGAAACCGGATGCGCCGCGGCTGTAATCGCCGGTGACGCCATTGACGCCGGAGCCGATCAAATCGGTGACGTAAAAGCCCTGCTTGATATCAGATATCAGTTCCGCCGGCGTCGGCTCGCCCGCCTCCATATGCAGATTGTAAGAGCCCGGCGACGGCGACGACGACACGCCGCGATGCGCATGCCCGGTCGTGACCAGCCCGAGTTCGCGCGCGGTCGCGGTATCCAATAGCCACGAGGTCAGCACGCCTTCGTCGATGATCGCGAGCTTCTTCACCGTGACGCCCTCGGCGTCGAAGGTCTGCGAACGCAATCCGCGCACCCGCAAGGGATCGTCGATGATGCGGATATTCTTGGCGAACAGTTGCTCGCCCATGCGATCCCTGAGGAAACTTGTCTTGCGCGCGATCGAGGAGCCGTTGACCGCGCCGACAAGATGGCCGACCAGCGAACCCGACACCCGCGGATCGAACACCACAGGCACCTTGCAGGTTTCGACCTTGCGCGGATTGGCGCGCGCCACCGTACGTTCGCCGGCCTTGCGGCCGACGCTTTCGGGCGCGGCGAGATCGGACGCATGCGGCGCCGACGTGAAGTCGTAGTCACGCTCCATGCCGGTGCCTTCGCCTGATATCGCGGTCATCGAGATGCCCTGGCTCGATCGCAAATAGGAGCCGTGGAATCCGGTCGAGGTCACCAGCACCATGCCGCCGATGCCGCTCGAAGCCGACGCGCCGCCGGATCGCGTCACACCCTTGACCGCAAGGGCGGCGGCTTCCGCCTCTACGGCGCGGCGTTCGAGTTCGGCGGTCGAGGGAACCGTGCGATCGAGCAGATCGAGATCGGCGAATTCGCGCGCCAGCAACGAGGGATCGGCGAGCCCGACATATTTGTCATCGGGCGCGACCTTCGCCATCGCCACCGCACGCTCGGCCAGTTTCGAAATGCCGTCGCCGCTGACGTCGTTGGTCGAGACCACGGCCTGGCGCTGGCCCACCAGCACGCGCAATCCGACATCGTCGCCTTCCGATCGCTCGGATTCCTCGACGCGGCCGTCGCGCACTTCGACGCCATGCGAGACGCCGCGCACCGCGACAGCGTCGGCCGCATCAGCGCCGGCGCGTTTGGCGGCCTCGACCAGCCGGTGCGCCAACGACGAGAGCGCCGATTGGTCGAACAGGTCTGATGTCGCGGAGGAAGAAGGCGATGAAGGCTTGGATGGTGAAGGCTTGGATGGTGAAGAGTTCACAAACAAAATCCCTGACATTGAAGAGAGTTGGGACGCAAATCAGCCGACCCATCAGATGTGCCTGATTCACGGGGATTTCAAGCATTTTGCGGCGTCAAAAGCCAATCATTTTCGGCATCATCGCAAGGACTCGTCAATCATGCGTGCCAAGGTCTTGTCAATCATGCGGGCAGAAGCGGCGCCGGTGACCTCGGGTTAACCAGCCTTTTTAAGCCGTAACGGAAACCGCTCGGGTAAGCTCTCACCTATCGACCGGGAACATAATCCCGGCGGGGAGATAAAGCTTTGAGGCGTCAAACAGCAACAAGCGGGATCAATCCCGCCGGGTCGAGCCGCGCAATGCGGCTCGACCCTCTTTCCCTTCCGCTCCGCTTCGATGCGCAGGACACCCGCGCTGACGGCGGCGTGCGGCAGATCGAGCTTCATCGCGAACGCGTCGTGCTGCGCCGTGCCGTCGCCGGCATGCAGATGGCCGTCAACGTTCGCGTCAGCGATTTTCTCGGCGTGGCTTTGCGCGGTCTCGATGACGCACAGATGCTGGTGCTGGTGCACCGCGATCCCTCGCTGAACATTCCGCTTGGCGTCAGTTCCGATGCCGAGGAGATCGCTTCCGCCTGGCAGATTTGGAGCGATATCTTCGCGCTTCCGCAATTGCCGGAAGACAAGCGCAGCGAACCGGCCCAGCGCCGCCGCCGCCACAACGCAATCCGCGCCCGCCGCCCGAAATTCCTGGTCCGCCGCCGCGCCGGCGATTTGCTCAACCCGGCGAATGTGCATCAGGGCGAACGCGAGATCATCGCGCGGGATTAATGTCGCTTGAATTTGTAGGATGGGTAGAGCGAAGCGAAACCCATCAATTGCGGTTTGCGGATAGATGATGGGTTTCGCTTCGCTCTACCCATCCTACGCAGCCGCCCGCATCACCGCATCCACCAGCAGTCCCGCAAACAGCAACAGCCCGGCATCGCGGTTGGATTTGAAGATGCGCAGGCACAGCGCGGGGTCGCTGATGTCGAGCCGACGGATCTGCCAGACCAGGTGAAGCGCAAAGACGATCAGCCCGATCCACGCCGGCCAACGCGCGCCGCCCAGCGCCAGTGCGGCGCCGATCAGCACCACCGCGAGCGAATAAAACACCACCAGCGCGCGATGCGTCGCCGCGCCGAACAGACGCGCAGTCGACTTGATGCCGATCAGCGCGTCGTCCTCGGCGTCCTGATGCGCGTAGATGGTGTCGTAGCCGATCACCCAGGCGATCGAACCTGCGTAGAGCACGAGCGCGGTGAGATCGATCCGTCCCAGCGTGACCGCAAATCCCATCAACGCGCCCCAGGAGAAGGCGAGGCCCAAGACGACTTGCGGCCACCAGGTGATGCGCTTCATGAAGGGATAGACCACGACGATCACCAGCGACGCGACACCGGTCATGATCGCGAAGCGGTTGAACTGCAGCAGAACCGCAAGTCCAATCAGCGCCTGCAGCACCAGGAACGCCAGCGCCTGCTTCACGCTCACCTGCCCGGCCGGAATCGGCCGCGAGCGCGTCCGCTCGACCTTGGCGTCGAGGTCGCGGTCGGTGATGTCGTTCCAGGTGCACCCCGCCCCGCGCATCACAAAGGCGCCGATGAAGAACAGCACGATCACAAGCCACATCTGGCTGACATCGCGCGCGATGCCGGCGGCGAGTGCCGCCGACCACCAGCACGGCATCAATAGCAGCCAGGAGCCGATCGGCCGGTCGAAACGGGAGAGGCGCAGATAAGGCCGCGACCAGGACGGCGCGCGTGTATCGACCCAGTTACCCGTCGCGTCGGCAACGCGGGTCGTAACGTCACTCATCGGAGCGTGGTCATCGCGCGAGAACGTTGCCGTTCAGCGTATCGAAGGTGCTGCCGCCCTTCCTGCCGGCTTGCGCCTCGGGAACGGTCGCAGATCCCAGCGCTTCGCTCAGACTGGGCGCGACCGCTCTCTGGGCCGCAGCAGCCTGCTGTGCGACGCCGCAGACCTGGGCCTGCATCTTCTCGGTGTTCTTGTGGCCGCCCTTGAGCTGATCGCTGACCTGCGGTGGAATTCCGCACTTTGCCGCATTGGTCTCGACATATTTGATCATCTTGAGTTCGGCGACGCCATAATTCTTGATCAGCTTGCAGGCCTCGTCCGGCGTCGCCTTGCGATCGCTCGCGGCCTTGATCAGCTTGCCGCGCTTTTCCGCTTCTTCGCGCAAGGGCATGAACCCCTTCATGCAGGCATCGGCCGCACCGCCCGATGACGGCGGCGGCGGTCCTCCGCCCATTCCGCCACCTGGGAGCGGTGCGGCGCCGCTGTTAAACGGCGAGGGACCGCCAACCGACGCCGTCGGCGCCGCGCCGTTGACCGGCGGGAATGGAGATGCGTTGCTGGCGGGGGCGGCTTGGCTATTGGGCAATGGCGCTGGAAATGCGCTTTGCGCAAAGGCCTGCCCCGCATGGACGGTCACGACGGCAATAGTCAGCGGCACAATCAGGCGGCGGATCATCAAAGGTGTTTCTCCGGCAAAGGTCCAGCAAGGCCCCAACGTCTTCCGATCGAAGCACGATTCCGACGGGGGCTTTTTACGATTGCTGAGGAGCCTTAACAACCCGTCGAATAGGGCAACAGCGCGGCGCTGGGCCGCACCGGATCATTAAATTACCCCCGGATTCTAACCCTTTAGGCTAGAAAGCGGCGCCAAACGGGATAATCACAGATGCCTGACCTCGATTTTCGTGCCCCTCGCCTGTTCGTCGACACTCCCTTGAGCGCCGGCCAGACGGTCATGCTGGAGCGCAACCAGAGCAATTATCTCGGCAATGTGCTGCGGCTTTCGGCCGGCGACAAGGTCCTGGTCTTCAACGGCCGCGACGGCGAATGGCAGGCGCAGATCGAGGGGCGCAAGCGGCCCGACAGCCTCGAGATCCTGACCCAGCGGCGGCCGCAGGACCGCTTGCCCGACATCGCCTATGTCTTTGCGCCGTTGAAACATGCCCGCCTCGATTACATGGTGCAGAAGGCGGTCGAAATGGGCGCCGCCAGGCTGCAGCCGGTGTTGACGCGTTTTACCCAGGTCTCGCGGGTCAATAGCGAGCGGATGCGCGCCAATGTCATCGAGGCCGCCGAGCAATGCGGGATCCTGAGTCTGGCTGACGTTGCCGAGCCTATGCCGCTCGACCGCTTTTTGAGCCAGCGCCAGCCGGAGCGCCTTTTGGTGTTCTGCGATGAGGCGGCGGAAACCGCCTCGCCGCTGCAGGCCCTGCAAAACGGGGGCGCCGCTGACGGCATCGACATCCCGGGTGGCATCGCCATCCCGGATGGCATCGACATCCTGATCGGTCCCGAAGGCGGATTTGCCGAGGAAGAGCGCGCATTATTATTGCGTCAGAAGCGAACGTTGCGGCTTTCCCTGGGCCCCCGGATTTTACGCGCGGATACCGCGGGCGTGGCCGCGCTGGCGCTGGTGCAGGCCGCACTCGGCGACTGGGCGGGGCCCGGAACAGGATAAAGGCCTGTCCAAGCCGTTAAGCCTCATTGAACCCCGCGTTAAGTGACGACACCAATCCCTGTCGAAACCCCGCCCCGGCCATGCTAAGGCCTCCGCCAACAAGCCGTTGAGCACTCTTGGAACCCGTTTTTCGGGATATTTGGACGCGAAATGACCGTAACCGCCGCTATCAGTGGTGCCGCCGGGTCCGCCACATGGGCGGACGCGCTGCTTTTGTCGTTTGCGCAGGCCGGCTACGTCCAGGCCCAGCCTGATATCCTGCAGCCGGCCGAGCCGTTCCTCGACCTTTCGGGCGAGGACATCCGCAAGAGCCTTTATCTGACCACCGACGCCGGCGGCGAGGAGCTTTGCCTTCGTCCCGATCTCACCATTCCGGTGGCGCGGGATTATCTGGCCTCCGGCCGCGCCGGCGAGCCGGCGGGCTTCAGCTATCTGGGACCCGTGTTCCGCTATCGCGGTGGCCAGCCCAGCCAATTCCTGCAGGCCGGCATCGAATCCTTCGGCCGCCAGGATCGCGCCGCCGCGGACGCGGAAATGCTGGCGCTGGCGCTGGAAGCGACCTCGGCGTTCGGCTTGAACGATGTCGAAATCCGCACCGGCGACGTGGCGCTGTTCAATGCGCTGATCGATGCGCTCGACCTTTATCCGGTCTGGAAGCGGCGGCTGATCAAGGATTTCAACCGCAAGGTCAGCCTCACCGATGACCTCGAGCGGCTGACGCTGGCGACCGCCCCCGGCCGCAACGAATATGAAGGCGTGCTCGCCGCCCTGGCCGGCTCCGACCGCAAGGCCGCGCTGGCACTGGTCACCGACCTGATGTCGATCGCCGGCACCACCAATGTCGGCGGCCGCACGGTTGCTGAAATCGCCGACCGCTTCCTCGAACAGTCGACACTCAAAAGTGGCGCGCTGCCGCGTGACGCGCTCGCGACCATCAAGCGCTTCCTTGGCATCTCCGGCGATCCCGATGACGCCGTGGCGCAACTGCGCGCGCTGGCCGACGATACCAAACTCAATATCACCGCGGCGATCGATCAGCTCGAAAGCCGCGTCGGCTTCATGGCCGCGCGCGGCATCGATACGCGCCTGACACGGTTTTCGACCTCGTTCGGACGCGGTCTCGACTATTACACCGGCTTCGAGTTCGAACTGCACGGCAAAAAAGATACCTTGGGCAACGGCATCGAGCCGCTGGTGGCGGGCGGACGCTATGACGGGCTGATGACCCAGCTTGGCTCGGCGGCGCCGATCCCCGCGGTCGGCTTCTCGGTCTGGATCGAAACCATGATGCAACTCGGCAAACCCGTCGGGAGTGCGTCATGACCGCGCCCTTCGTCCTCGCTGTTCCCTCCAAGGGCCGCCTGCAGGAGCAGGCCGAAGCGTTCTTCACGCGCGCCGGCCTCAGCCTCGCCAAGCCGCGCGGCGCGCGCGACTATCGCGGCACCATCTCCGGGCTCGACAATGTCGAGATCGCCTATCTCTCGGCGAGCGAGATTGCCTCGCAGCTCGCCCGCGGCATGGTGCATCTGGGCGTGACCGGCGAAGACTTGCTGCGCGAAAGCATCGTGGACGCCGACCAGCGCGTGCTGTTGATCGACAATCTCGGATTCGGCAGCGCCAATGTCGTGGTCGCGGTGCCGCAGGCCTGGATCGACGTCCGCACCATGGCCGATCTCGACGACGTCACGACGGGTTTCCGCGCGCAGCATAACCGGCGGATGCGGGTCGCGACCAAATACATCAATTTGACGCGCAACTTCTTTGCCACCCATGGCGTGGTCGATTACCGCATCGTCGAAAGCGCCGGCGCCACCGAAGGCGCGCCCGCGGTCGGCACCGCCGAGATGATCGTCGACATCACCACGACCGGTGCCACCCTGGTCGCCAACGGCCTCAAGGTGCTCGACGACGGTGTGATCCTGCGCAGCCAGGCCAACCTCGTGGCTTCCAAGGACGCCGACTGGTCGACCGAGGCCCGCGAAACCGCGCGCGTCATCCTCGACCACATCGCCGCGCGTACCCGCGCCAGCAAATATCGCGAAGTCCGCACCCGCTTTGCCGGCTGCAACGATGCGTTGCTGGCCGAGGCGCATAACCGCTTCGGTGTCGTCGCGCCGTTCGGCGGCCCGACCTCGTCGGGCATGCTGACGCTGCACTGCCCGCCGTCGAAGCTTTACGCACTCGGCAGTTTCCTGCGCGAGCACGGCGCCGACACGGTTTCGGTGGCTTCCCTCGACTATGTGCTCGACCGGGAAAATCCGCTATTCGCCAGGCTCGAGGCCTTCTTGCGACAATAAGGAACTCCTTGTTTAAGGGACGCCTTGTTTTCGTTCATCGTAGCGACAGCTTGCGACGAGTAACATATGCTGTTGTCCATGACTTGGAACATGACTTGGAACTTGATCGATGACGCTCGGCTCTGACGTTTCCGGCCTATCCACCACCGCGGCCAGTGCCGCGGCGCAAGGCCTGTCGATTGTCGTGCCGGTGTACAATGAAGCCACCGGGCTCTCGTTGCTGCATGAGCGGCTGGTCGGCCTCGCCAGGACGCTGCGCCAACGCTATGGCCTCGCCAGCGAAGTGATCTATGTCGACGACGGCAGCGCCGATGCCACGCTTTCGATCGCGCGCGGGCTGAAGGCCGACGCGCTCGACATTCAGGTGGTGTCGCTGTCGCGCAATTTCGGCAAGGAAGCCGCCTTGATGGCCGGGCTCGACCATGCGCGGCGCGGCGCGGTGCTGTTCATGGACGGCGATGGCCAGCATCCGCCGACCCTGGTCGAGAAACTGGTCGGCCACTGGATCGATGACGGCTACGACGTCGTCTATACGGCGAAAGCGCATCGCGACAATGAATCGTTCCTGCGACGGCTGGCCGGGCGCGGCTTCTACGCGCTGATCAATTATGGCGCGCGGCAGAAAATCCCCGAGGATGCCGGCGACTTCCGCCTGTTGTCGCCGCGCGCCGCGGCCGCGCTCAAGCAGCTTCCCGAGCGCAATCGTTTCTTCAAGGGGCTTGCGAGCTGGATCGGCTTTCGCCAGATCCGCGTCGACTATGAGCCGGCGCCGCGCGCGCACGGCGTCACCACCTTCAGCCCGGGCCGGCTGGTCGGCCTGTCGATCGAGGGCCTGACCTCGTTCTCGGTGGCGCCGTTGCGATTTGCGAGCCTGTTCGGCGTGCTGCTCGCCGTGGGCGCTTTCGTATTCGGCCTGAGTATTCTCTGGGAAGTCTTGACCACCGGCAAACAGGTCCCCGGCTATCCTTCGCTGGTGATCGGCCTGATGACGATCGGCGGCGTGCAGCTGATCATGATCGGCATCGTCGGCGAATATATCGGCAAGATCCTGTCGGAACTGAAAGCGCGGCCGATCTATTTCGTCGCCGAACATTCCGAGAAGCGTGCGGACGGCAAAACGACCGCAAGCGCCGCTGAGCGGACCGCCGCGGAATGAACGATGCCGCGCCGCCGCGCCGTATCTGGCTGTGCGCCGATGATTACGGTATCAGCGACGGCGTCAACCGCGCCATTCGCGAGCTGATCGGCCAGGGCCGGCTCAATGCGACATCGGTGATGGTGGTCGGCCCGGCGATCGGCCGCGACGCGGTCGCAGCCCTGCAGGACGCCGCCGCCACCAGCCCGCGTTGCGCCATCGGTTTGCACGCGACGCTCACCGCGCCGTTCCGTCCGCTGACGATGCATTTTCGGCCGACCGACGGCGGCATGTTTCTGCCGTTGCCGGCGATGTTGCGATCCGGCCTGTTGCGGCGGCTCGATCCCGAGATGATCCACGGCGAATTGAAGGACCAACTGGCGGCGTTCCAGTATCTGTTCGGCCGGCCGCCGGATTTCGTCGACGGCCATCAACACGCACAACTATTCCCGCAGGTGCGCGAGGCGTTTCTGCGAGCGGTCAAACAGGCAGCTCCCGGCGCCTGGGTTCGCCAGGGCGGACGGCTGCAGCCGCTGGCAAAACGCCTCGGCGCGCCCAAGGCGCTGCTGCTCGATGTCCTCAGCGCGCGGTTTCGCAAGCTCGCCACCAAGGCCGGCATCTCCTTCAATCCGGCCTTCGCCGGCGCCTATGATTTTTCGAAGGCGCCTGATTTCGGCGTCTTGATGCAACAATTCCTGCAGGGAATGCCGGAGGGCGGGCTGGTGATGTGTCATCCCGGCTTTGTCGATGAAACGCTCGTCAGCCTCGATCCCCTGACCACGCAGCGCGAAAGCGAGCACGCGTTTCTTGCCGGCGCGCAATTGCCACCGCTGCTGGCGCTGAACAATGTTACACTGGCTTGATATTGCTCGATAAAGCGGCCGGTCGTTTTGTCGCATACAGAAATTTAATCTGCGCGCCCACTACTTGCGACACAAACCCCGCCTTACATCTGCCCCGCGCTTCGAGGCACTCGACGCGATGGAGAACGCCATGACACCGCAAGAACGCCAACTGATTGACGATCTTTTCGACCGGCTTGCCAAGCTGGAGGGCGCGCCGCGCGATTCCGAAGCTACGTCCGCGATCATGCAAGGCCTGCGCAATGCGCCCAATGCCGTCTATGCGCTGGTGCAGACCGCGCTGGTGCAGGACGAGGCGTTGAAGCGCGCCAACGACCGCATCCAGCAGTTGGAAGGCGGACATTCGGGCGAGCAAAATCAACCCGGCGGTTTCCTCGATTCGATGCGCGATGCGATCTTCGGACAAAACCAGTCGCACGGCTCGGGGCCGCAAGGTTCTGTACCGCAGGGCTCTGTACCTAACGTCCGCGCGCCCGGCATGGGCAGCCGCCCGGTATGGAACAGCGGCGAGGTGGTGCAGCAGACCCAACGTCCCGGACAGTATGACCAGGGCGGCTACGGCCAGCAACCCGGCTACGGCGGTCAGCAATATGGCGCGCCGCAGCAGGCCGGGCCCGGCGGCGGTGGTGGCTCGTTCCTTGGAACCGCGGCGGCGGCAGCCGCCGGTGTGGTCGGTGGATCGCTGTTGCTCGGCAGCATCCGCTCGATGATGGGCGGCGGCCACCAGCAGTCCTTCGGCGATACCGCCGGCGCCGGCGGCCATCGCGGCAGTATTGAAGATCGGCGGCCGGGAGGCGATCAGGCAAACAGCGATCTGGCCCGCGATGCCGGAATCAACGACATCGGCTCATCGGGAAGTTCGCGCACGGGGCTGTTCGGCAACAATAATGACAACAACAATAGCGGCGACAGTTCACGCTCCGGATTCTTCGACAGTGCATCGAACGACGATGATCATGACGACATGGATCATGATTCCGACGGCTTCGACAGCGACGGCGACAGCGATAACGCCTGAGGCGTTTCGAACCTGAAATGAAAACGGCCGCTCGGTGGAGCGGCCGTTTGTTTTTATCGGTTTGAAGATTCTCTAGATCACAACGACCTTGGCGCCGACGCCGACGCGGCCGTAGAGGTCGATCACGTCTTCATTGCGCATCCGGATGCAGCCGGACGAGACGTTGGTGCCGATGGTCCAGGGCTCGTTCGAGCCGTGGATGCGGTAGAGCGTCGATCCCAGATACATCGCGCGCGCGCCGAGCGGATTTTGCGGACCGCCTTCCATGTGCCGCGGCAGATCGGGACGCCGCGCCAGCATTTCCGGCGGCGGGGTCCAGGCCGGCCATTCCTTTTTCGCCGAAATCGTCTTGACGCCGGACCAGGTGAAACCGGGACGACCGACGCCGATACCGTAACGCAATGCCTTGCCGTCGCCCTGCACCAGGAACAGGAATTTGTTGGGCGTATCGACGACGATGGTGCCGGCGCCTTCCTTGCCCTGATAGTCGACGACCTGCTTGTTGTATTTCGGATCGACCGGGCGTTGCGCCGGATCGTCGGCTTCTTCCTGCTGCTGGCGCATCGACTGTTGCGGATCCATCGGCGGCAGCGGCGCGCCCCGCCCGCGATATCCGTAACCCGGCTGCTGCTGGTAGGCAGGCTGCGGCTCATAGGCCGGCTGCTGCTGATAGCGGCCGCCCTGCTGCGGACCATCGCCGAACAGGAATTCGATGAAGCCGCCGCCCATTTGCGAACGTTCGGCATAGGCGGTGCGCACCGGCGCCGGCTGCGCGGACTGCTGTGCGTAAATCACAGAGGGTTCGGGGAGCGGGGAGGCGTCGATCGCAAAGGCGGAATCGGAGAAGCCAAGGCACGACACGCTCGCAAGGAGCGCGAGAGACATTTTTCTGAACATCGACGTACTCTGTACTGTTTCGTCACTGTTGCTGCCGGCGACGCCTCGAGCGGCGCCGTTGCACGTGGTCAATAAAGGGTCAAAACCACATCGGTTTGGTAAACAGAACCGGCGTTTCGATTCACCACGTCCCGGATTGCGCGTTGATTTGTCCGGTAGCGTTTATTTTGAGTGAACGCCGGGCGCACATGGTTAATCCCTGGTGTGCGGCTTGCGGATGAATCCGTCGCGTTGTGTTCCTCGCGTGAACCTCACGTTAAATCGCATCTGCCTAAAACACATGACGAGTGAAGGGGTGGGAATACATCATGTCGGTTAGTCGCAAACGTTTTCGTATCGAACAAGCCATTATGGGCGATGTGCCAGTGCCGGTGTCCGCGGTTGCCGAAGGCGACGACATCGGCCCGATGCATCGCGAGATCATGGCCGAGCTGCGCTCGATCCGCGCGCAGATGGCCAACGGCCCCAGCCGCGCCGCTGTGACCGAGTCCGCCGAGGTGCAGGTCGCACGCGAGGTTGCCGAAGCCCAGACGCTGCTGGAAACCTATCGCGCCCAGATCGAACAGTGCGAAAAGCTCAAGGTCGAGCTCGACCTCATTCACGACGCCATCAACCGCACCAAGCGGGAAATCGCCACCCTGCACGGCAAGAGCTTTGACGGCGGCGAAATGGCCAAGGTCAATGGCGAGCTCGGCGCCGTCGTCGGCGGCACCGAACAGGCCACGCAGCAGATTCTCGAAGCCACCGAGGCGATCGACCAGGCGGCGACCGCGCTGTCCAAGAACACCTCACCGGATCAGCAGAAGCTGCTCAGCGAGGAAATCCAGGAACGCGTCATCTCGATCTTCGAGGCCTGCAACTTCCAGGATCTCACCGGTCAGCGCATCAACAAGGTGATGACCACGATGAAGTTCATCGAAAACCACATCAACGTGATGATGGACATCTGGGGTGGCGTCGACGCGCTCAAGGCCCATGCGACCCCGATCGTCGATACCCGTGAAGGCGACGCCAAGCTGCTCAACGGCCCGAAGTCCGACGGCGACATCGGCCACGCCTCGCAGGACGACATCGACGCGCTGTTCGATTAAAATTTTCGGGCGCGCCCCGGGTGGCAACACCCGGCGGCGGCGTATCGAGGAAAAAGGAAACGCCGGCGCGAAGCCGGCGTTTTTTATTGCGAATGAGGTTAAGTCTTTTATCGGCTCAGGCGCGGGGCGCGCAGCGGATATAGACCATGTTGCCGTAACGGACCGCGGCATCCTTGTCGACGAAGCGGGTCACCAGCACGCGGCCGTCGAACGAGACGATCTCGCGATCCTGCTCGCCCGGGGTCGGGCCGGCCGGGCCGATGTAATTCTTGCCGCTCGGGCTGCCTTTGAGGCGCAGTTCCTGCGGGGTCGCCTGGTCGGCCAGATGCATGACCACGCCGCCGGAGGTGCCGGCGCTGATCACGTAAGGCTGCTTGCACTGTCCGCGGGCCGCGTCTTCGGTCCGCTTGCGATCGTTGGGATTCTGGTAAGAGGCGAGACCCCAGCGGCCGACGATCTCGTCGGAGCGGATGCTCGCCGGCATTTCTGGCCCACCCCCGGAATCCGACGGTTCAGGCGCGGGGTTCGATGTCAGCGACGGCAGGCTCATGCTGCTGCACGCCCCCAGGAATATCGTCAGCGCCGAGGCGATCGCCAGATTGGCAGCCACGCGCGCATTACCGGACCCGATCATCGCATTCCCCCAAGCAATTTTTGGCCGCACCCGTCCTGCAGCCAACCGTAAAACGTCTGCCGGAGCAATGACGTCCATTAAATTACGCCGTCGCTCCGATTTGGTTTCTCAGGGAGCATCCTATATTGGCCTCACCAAGGCCTTAACCTTTTTTGGGCCTTAACCCCCTTGCTTGACAGGATCGGCGCCAAGCCATATTCCCCGGCCCACAATTAGCACTCAAATACGACGATTGCTAAGGGCAAGATCACTGAGGGCCGACCCGTCCCGCCCGGGACGGTGTCGAAATCCCGGCATTATCAGCCATTTTGATGGCAACCAGACCTGAAACCAACCTCCAAGAGGAAACCTCATGGCCAAATCCAAATTCCGCCCGCTGCATGACCGCGTCGTCGTCAAGCGTATCGACGCCGAAGAGAAGACCAAGGGCGGCATCATCATTCCCGACAGCGCCAAGGAAAAGCCGTCGCAGGGCGAAATCACCGCCGTCGGCCCGGGCGGCCGGGACGAAGCCGGCAAGCTGATCCCGATCGACCTCAAGATCGGCGACCGCGTGCTGTTCGGCAAATGGTCGGGCACCGAGGTCAAGCTCGACGGTGAGGAACTCCTCATCATGAAGGAATCCGACATCATGGGCGTGCTGGTTTAAGCACGCTGCCCTCACCCTGAGGAGGCAGCGAAGCTGCCGTCCCGAAGGGCCCTTCGTTTCACAAGCTCATCCTTCGAGACGCGGCCAAGCGGCCGCTCCTCAGGAAGAGGACCGTTTTCCAAGGAGTAAATTCAAATGGCTGCCAAAGACGTTAAGTTTTCCGGAGACGCGCGTGATCGCATGCTGCGCGGCGTCGACATCCTCGCCAATGCGGTGAAGGTGACGCTGGGCCCGAAGGGCCGCAATGTCGTGATCGACAAGAGCTTCGGTTCCCCGCGCATCACCAAGGACGGCGTCACCGTCGCCAAGGAGATCGAGCTCGAGGACAAGTTCGAGAACATGGGCGCGCAGATGCTGCGTGAAGTCGCCTCCAAGACCAACGACACCGCCGGTGACGGCACCACCACCGCGACCGTGCTCGCCCAGGCGATCGTGCGCGAAGGCGCCAAGTCGGTTGCGGCCGGCATGAACCCGATGGACCTCAAGCGCGGCATCGACATCGCGGTTGCCGCCGTGATCAAGGATATCGGGAAGCGCGCCAAGCCGGTCGCCTCCTCCGCCGAAGTCGCCCAGGTCGGCACCATCTCGGCCAACGGCGATGCCGCCATCGGCAAGATGATCGCGCAGGCGATGCAGAAGGTCGGCAATGAAGGCGTCATCACCGTCGAGGAAAACAAATCGCTCGAGACCGAAGTCGACATCGTCGAGGGCATGAAGTTCGACCGCGGCTACCTGTCGCCCTACTTCATCACCAACGCCGAAAAGATGACCGCCGAGCTCGAGGACGTCTACGTGCTGCTGCACGAAAAGAAGCTCTCCGGCCTGCAGGCGATGCTGCCGGTGCTGGAAGCCGTGGTTCAGTCCGGCCGCCCGCTCTTGATCATCGCCGAAGACGTCGAAGGCGAGGCGCTGGCCACGCTGGTCGTGAACCGTCTTCGCGGCGGACTGAAGGTCGCCGCCGTCAAGGCGCCGGGCTTCGGCGATCGCCGCAAGGCGATGCTGGAAGACATCGCGATCCTGACCGGCGGTCAGCTGATCTCCGATGAGCTCGGCATGAAGCTGGAAAGCGTCACCGTCAACATGCTCGGCCGCGCCAAGAAGGTGGTGATCGACAAGGAGAACACCACCATCGTCAACGGCGCCGGCAAGAAGCCGGCGATCGAAGCCCGTGTCGGCCAGATCAAGGCGCAGATCGAGGAAACCACCTCGGACTACGACCGCGAGAAGCTGCAGGAGCGTCTGGCCAAGCTCGCCGGCGGCGTCGCGGTGATCCGCGTCGGCGGTGCGACCGAGATCGAGGTCAAGGAAAAGAAGGACCGCGTCGAGGACGCCCTCAACGCAACCCGTGCGGCCGTGCAGGAAGGCATCGTGCCGGGCGGCGGCGTGGCGCTGCTGCGGGCCAAGAAGGCGGTCGGCCGTATCCAGAACGACAATGCCGACGTCCAGGCCGGCATCAACATCGTGCTGAAGGCGCTGGAAGCTCCGGTTCGCCAGATCTCGGAGAATGCCGGTGTCGAGGGCTCGATCGTGGTCGGCAAGATCCTCGAGAACAAGTCGGAGACCTTCGGCTTCGACGCCCAGACCGAGCAATATGTCGACATGGTCGACAAGGGCATCATCGACCCGGCCAAGGTGGTGCGTACTGCCCTGCAGGACGCGGCCTCCGTCGCCGGCCTCCTGGTGACCACCGAAGCCATGGTCGCCGAACTGCCGAAGGAGCCGGCCCCGCCGATGCCCGGCGGTGGCGGCGGCATGGGTGGAATGGGCGGCATGGGCTTCTAAGGCCGCCAACCAACATCAACAACCATCGAAGGCCGCCTCCGGGCGGCCTTCTTTTTTGGCGATGACACGGAGGTTTGCTACTTACGACGACGCTGATTCTCTCCCCTCGAGGAATTTCATATGCGCGCGCTCCTGCTCTGCCTGTTCGGTCTGGTGACGGCCTCTCCGGATCTTGCTTTCGCCCAGATGAAACTCCCCTCCAAGACAGCACCCGGCGGCAGCGAGGTCAGGTATTTCACCGCGATCGACGGCTTGATGAACGGCAACGCCGACGTCGTCCTCAAGGAAACCCGCCAGGGCAAGACCGTCACCGCGGCCGTGCTCGATGTCTGCTACCCCGTCGAGAAGGGCTCCGACCGCAAGGACCGCTTCATCGCCAACCTCAGCGTTAGCGGCCCCAACATGACGGGCTCGACGCAAAGCCTCGGCGACAAGCTGCCGGTCACCGTCAAACTCGCGCGCAAGGCCGCCGGCGACAGCTTCGAATTCCGCGGCCAGATCACCATCGGCCAGACCGTGACGGAAGTAACCTCGACCGACAATTCCGATCTCAGCGAGAAGGAATTCCAGGACAACCAGACCACCGACGACGGCATCACGCCGGCCCCGAAGGATTTCACGGAAGTGTCACCGGAATCCATCGGCGTGCGGGTGAAGCTAGATGCGGCGCTGGATTTCCTCAAAAGTCTGAAGGGCGAAGCCGTCGAAGTCAGCCTGAGCAGCCTCTCGGTTTCCTGCGACGCGCTGCGCGCCGGCGAGCAGACCATCAGCCTGACCGCCGATCCGGCTCTGGCGCCGGCACTGATCGCCAAGGCCAAGTCGATATCCGGCGTGGTCGCCGCGGGATGGACCACCGGCGGCGTCGAGATGGATCGCAGCATCCGTTTTGCCGCGGCCGACTGGCGCGACGGCGACAAGGTCAACAAGGACAAGATCGCAACCGCGGTCTCCAACGTGCTGGCCAGAACGCTCGCGGCCAAGCCTTCGGCGGCGGCGTGGAACCCCAACACCGGAAAACTGAAGCTCACCTTCAAGCGGCCAAGCCAGATCTTTCCCGCGCTCGGCCTCACCGACAGCATCGAAGTCACCGCGCTGGTGTCGCCGGACAAACCGGGCAATTCGGACCGGCTGATGCTGTGGATCTCGAGCCCGGTGACGACGACCACCGATGAAGGCGCGGGCCCGAAGCTGAACCTGTCCGAAGGCGCCAGCGGCGAGGAGGAAGGCGGCGAGCCGGAGGATGACAACGGCTCGGTCGAGGCGCTCGCCAAGGAGTTCAGGGCACAGCGCTGGGATATCGACAAAGCGGCCTGGAAATAGCGGTTTTAAGCCATTCCTGAAGGCGGCTTTCCGCGCACCGCGCCATGCGGCCTGCGCATTTGACATGCCGTGCCCAAGCGGCAATGAACACCCCATCTTGCAATGGTCTCCCGGGATTCCACGCTGAATGGCGCGTTATGATGTCGTAGTTGTCGGCGCCGGCCTGGGTGGCCTCACCGCCGCAGCGATCCTGGCGCGCGCCGGCCGCAAGGTGCTGGTCGTCGAGCGCAGCAATTCGGTCGGCGGTGCGGCGTCGAGTTACAAATCCGGCGAGCTCTTTGTCGAGGGATCGCTGCATGAAACCAGCGATCCGCACGATCCGCGCGACCCCAAGCACGACGTGCTGAAGCGTGCGGGCGTCATCGACGCCGTCAAATGGATTCCGTCCGGCGCGTTCTACCAGGTGCGCGGCGGCCCGCTCGATTCTCCGTTCCTGATGCCGGATGATTTCGACGCCGCGCGGCGCGAGCTCTCCGAACGCTTCCCGGAAGCCCGCCGCGGCATCGATCAATTGCTCGGCGACATGGCGCGGATCGCGTCCGCGATGGCCACGGTCTCGCAAGGCAAGGCTGCGCTGAGGAATCCCCGGCAAGCCCTGCGCGCGCTCTACGACCTGATCCCGGTCGTGCGCGACTGGCCGCTGTCGCTGTCGCAGAAGCTCGACCGGATGTTCGGCCGCAATGAAGCCGTCAAATGCGCGCTCGCGGCCAACCTGTCCTATTTCCACGACGACCCCGGCACGCTGTGGTGGATCTATTTCGCGATGGCGCAGGGCAGCTATTTGCAGAGCGGCGGCCGCTATGTGCAGGGCGGCTCGCAGCGGCTCTCCAGCGCACTCGCCCGCGCCATCAAGGTCGCCGGCGGCGAGGTGCTGGTGCGCCGCGTCGTCAGCGCCATTGCGCTCGGCGATGCCGCAACCAGCGTTACCCACACCGCCAAGGACGGCAGCGATGCGCAAACCGTGCAATGCGCGCGGATCATCGGCAACGCCGCACCCGCAGCCCTCGAACCGTTGATGCAAGCGGATGCCGCCGAACGACTGAGCCAAAGCTATGCAAGGCGGGCGCCTTCGGCATCGCTGTTCGCGCTGACGCTGGGGCTGTCAAAGCCGCCGCGCGAATTCGGCATCGCCGCCTACTCCACGCAATTGCTGCCGCCCTGGATGAAGCGATTGCGCGACTACGCGCAAGGGGCGGCGCTGATGGCGGAGGAGCCCGGGATGCGGATGCCGCCGATGTCGGTGGTGGATTATGCCGCGATCGATTCCGGCGTGCCCGCGCCGCCCTATGTGCTGTCGATCCTCGGCCCTGATCTGTTGTCGAACTGGGACGCCGCCGACATGGACGCCTATCGCGACAAGCGCGGGCGCTGGCAGGAAGCGATCGTGCGCTATCTCGCCTCGATCTATCCGGGGCTTGACGAAGCCGTGGTCGCGTCCTCGTTCAACAGCGCGCTGTCGGTCCGGCAATATCTCAACGCGCCCGATGGCGCCGTCTACGGCTTCGCGCCGACCCCGCCACCGACGCTCCTGAGCAACCCGTTCCGCTCGCCGCGCACGGCGGTATCCGGTCTTTATCTGGCGTCGGCCTATGCCGGCTTCGGCGGCTACACCGGCGTCGTGCAATCGGCCGGCGTCTGCGCGGATATGATTTTGCGTGAGGGGTGAAACGCGCCAAGTCGTCATTGCGATTCTCTGCTCTCGCCACACGTCGTCCCGGCCTTGAGCCGGGACGACGAAAATTATTCCCGCGACGCGAAGCGCCCGAGCCGTTGATGCCGTTTCTCCCAAAGCAAGGGAGCAGGGAATGCCGGATGCGCGCTGCACCCGCGATCTCATGTGCAATAGGTAAAAGAAGATGCGCACATGAGCATACAGGGCAACGGAGAACATCCGACATTCCCTGCGCAATGGCTTTACGGCTTATTTCGTGCTCTCCCCGGTGAGCCCATGCTCTGTTGCCACCGTCGCCTCGCGAACTGATCCGCCAAGCTTGACGCCAGCATACGGGGCGTCAGGACCACACGACTTCGCCGTACGCATCCGCACCTGTCGTCGAGGCGCATCCGCGTCCACCGCATCCCACCCCACGTCCGTGACGACCGGCCGATACGCCCCTCGTGAAGGGATGAGACGGCGGAGGATGTATCGGTGATTTGGGGTGAGCGTCAAGCGGAATTTCTGAAAATCGGAATTTTTGGGCGGTCGATGCAGCGCAGTAGAGCCGACAATGATTGCGCTGACAGTGCATCAATAGCTGCGCCAGTTTAGTGCACTGTGACCGTAACCCCGTCGATGACGAACCGCTGCTGCTTCATTTTCAGTGATGTCTCGACGATCCACGGGACGCGCCATGACCAGTCGAGGCCGGACTTGGAGAACAGCTTCACGTCACGGCCGTCGCGGACGATGCGCCCGCGGTAGCCGTCGTATTTGACCTCGTGAATCCAGTCGGCGCCGGTCGGGACTGATTTTGCCAGAACGGGCTTGCAATACTCAAATTATGCATGGCCGGCATCAATGCATCCCGCCGCGAAATGCGAGCTTTCGCCATATTTTTGGCTCGATGAGGTTGTTAAAGTGCGGTCAAGCCATGACGTGCTCTGGATAGCGGACAAGCTCTGAATACTTCGATGGCCGATACGGCTTTCCGGCGCCCTCGTAAAAGATTGGGCGGAGGGTTCCAGACGCTCAAGGCTGCGCGCGAGACCATAGCAATTCCGTACAGGGAGAGCAGTCTTGGCAAGCAACTCATACTCGACCTCGACGAACTTTTCAGTGGCCGAAAATCCGATTTCGGAGAGCGGGCAGTTCGTAACTTCAACATCGCTGGGCGTGGACTGGTCTGGACTCAAACTGGGCGGTAGCGGCAGTCTGCCAGTAGCGCCGGTGGATATCGCCGCGCCGGGTATGGCGGAGTCTGCGGATTACGCCAATCCGAACTACGGTGATGCGCTTGCAGTTGTCATAGGCGATTGGGGGCCTGATCAATCTGTGTCGATCACGGTTGGAGACATTGCGCCAACCATAGCCGGCTATGAGGAGTTCGAAATTCACTTGCGTACTGATCCGACGACCGGCACCGGTTACGAGGTCGCATGGGCTTACAATCACGACTATATCCTGATCGCGACATGGAATGGCGGCGGCGTTGTCGGAGCAGGCGCCTACACCACTTTGTTTGAGGATCACGGTCCGCAATACGCGATCGCGCCGGGCGACACGCTCACAGCCTCGATCCAAGGCGATGTGATCACCGTGTCCACAAATGGTGTGCAGGTGGCGCAGATAGCTGACAACACCTTCTCTAGCGGCAATCCTGGTTTCGGATTTAATGAGGGTGGCACCGATCAATATGGAATCAGTAGTTTTTCAGCAAGTTCCAGCGAGAGCAATCCGACTGACGGATCGTCAGCAGGCACGTCCGCAGTTGGAGTGGGGGACGTCAACGGCGATGGCCATTCAGAGGTCGTCACGCAGTCTCAATCGGGCCAAATCGATATCCTGTCCTTTGATGATCAGTTTCACTTTGTGGAAAGCAATCCGCTCCGCCCCGGCACGTACGACCCCATCCACGACGTCGTAAGCCCGAGCAATGGCACCGCGCTTTTGCTCACGCAGAGCACCTCGGGAACTACTACTGAACAGACTTTCGACGGCAACCAGGTAACCGGCTCCCATTCGCTTGATGCCGTCGGCTTGGCGCTCGTTCCTCCGTCTGCAATCGCCGACCACTTCCTCGTGTGATGCTCAGGCGCCCCAAGGATTTTCGTGCAAATCAATTACCGGGCGGTCGGATCCCGCGCTCGACCGCAACCATCTGGCCCTTCATTTGAGCGAGCTCGGCAGCGTTCCCCGACAAGGAACGCCGCCGGCCACTCCACCGGGTGTTACGGTGACAGTGCACTTAATTGAATTAGAGCTGAAGGCGTAACTTGCGGCTCGAAGTTAAGTGCACTGTCACCGTAATTTTGGAAAACAGAATTCAAATTCGATCGGGCAAATTGACGCCAGCTGAAAAGCCCTTGCAAATAATTTTCGGCGCCGCCTCACTCGGGAGGGGCGAGCGCTGTGACAATCTTTTCCAATTCATCGGAGACGGTAAGCAGTTCCGCGAGAAGGGCTTTGTCCACCTCGGTTCGCCCCTGATACTCGGCGAGATTTCTTTCGTTATGCGCCTTTGAAAACACGCGCATCTTTGCCGCGTCGAGCCCAACCGTGTGTGGCAAGGCCTGAAATACAATATATCGGTCTTCAGAGCGATAACCCTTCCGACGGAGCGCGGCGATGGCGTACGCATGCGCCGCGCTGTAGGCCAGGTCAAAACGGCTGTCATCGGAAAGGTCTTCATTGTGCGCGTCGGCGAGACGGTTCTTGCCGGATTTCAAATAGCCGTCGAACTCCTTACGCGGGCAAGCCTCCACTTTGAGCTTTTTGATCTTGACGAGATTTTCAAGTTCTTGGTCGCTCATGATGCAATCTCATGCTCGGAGCCAATGATCATGATTTTTGGCTGGCCACTGATTTTGTGAACAAACGAGTCCGTTTCCGCGAGCTGTCGGCGCCAGTTATCTAGCGAAAGGAACAACGGTTTGACGGGGCGATACAGTTTTGACTCCGCGCGTTGCAGGGATTCGTAAATGTCAGCGTAGTTCAGATCATCACCTATCATCATGATATCGATATCGCTGCCCCCGTGATGCGTGCCCTTGGCGACGGAGCCAAAGACAAACGCGGCGTTGATATTCGCGGCGTATGGTTCAAGCGCCTCCGCAAGCGGCTCGACCAAGCCGACCGTCTTTAGAACGAGACCCTGCAATTCACGATAGATAGGAGACTCGTGATTAGCCCTGTAGTGCTTTTGATTGCCGATGCGTTCGACGGATACCAACCCGCTTCGGCGCAAACGGGACAATTCCCGCTCCACCGCTCCCGTCCCGGAATTCACCCGCCTGAGAATTTCAGTCGTGTAGAAGCTGCGATCAGGGTTCCCAAAAATGAGCGCGAGGACGCGCCGCTGCACATTTGAGAACAGCGCGTTCGAGACGCTTACAGGATCGACTTCGGATATACCCATATTGGGGAATATATCACCCAAATTGGGTAAATTCAATTAATATCAGAATGTCTATATAGGCCAATGGCTTATCCACCCTACGCGCTGTTGATCTCACGATTCTTCGACGTCCGCGTGAAACGCCGATCTGGCAGCTTGAGCAACGAATGCGCTGCCGGCCATGCTCGGAAATGCGCGGTTACCCCTACAAGCGCGGCCATCTCGTTCGGCTGCGGCGCACCAACATCACGACGCGCGAGACCGAAGCATGGTATCCGACCAATGAGCGGGAGCGATATTGAACTTGCCAGCGAAACATGAGCGCCCAATGAAAAGGTGGATTCGCCGATACGGAATTTGGTGCGCGGCTGTAATCATCGTTTGCGTTTTGATCTTCGCCGAACTTCGGTTCGCCAGTCCTGGGCCCAAGGAGATTGTGGGCTGGGTAGGCACACTTGTTTCAACCTTTGTTGGCGCTGCTTTGGCTTTCACCTTTAATGCAATCCGGACTGGTCATGAAAGAGAAGAAAAAGACTGCATCGCGGGAAATTTGGCTTTGATAACTTTGGTAGAGTTCCTGGATCGAATGCTGCAGTACCAGCACAGCTACATTGAGCCCGTGAAGGGAAAGTTTGATGCGTGGTTCACTATGCACGCCGGAGAGTTGATCAACATCGAACTAAAGCTTGATAAGAACTCGCTGGCATTTCTACTTACCGACCATCCCATGACTTGGAGGGCTGTCGTTTTGGAAGAAACCAGATTTTCCGTCTTAAAGGACGCCGTCGATCATAGGAACAAATTGATCAACGACAGTGTTTGGCCAAAAATGGAGGCCAAGGGAATAGGGCATGAGGCGTCAATTGAAGTGGCGAAAATCGAAGAAATTCTAGGACCCGCCACGACCCAAAACCTCAAGAACTTGACGCAGTTTATAATAGATTCGAGCGGCAAGAACATCGAGTCCATCTCGACGTGCATCGCAAACCTCCGGCAGGCTCTGCTGCATCTGTACCCAAGTAGAGATTTCGTCAGGCCGCCGAAGAGACTGGTGATGAGCACGAACAACGCCGCAGATTAGAAACCACGATGTGTAATCTCTATTCGATCACCACGAACCAAGAGGCCATCGCTCGGCTGTTTCGCAAGATCAACCGCTATGGCTGAAGATCGCGGCGCGCGGGGCCGACAAGTAAGATAAGGCAGCTGCAGCGTGAAGCGCTCCGAGCCATCGGGAGAGACCACCATGATCTCACGCCGCTTGTTCATCGGAGCCGGTGCTGCTGCGCTCGCCGGCGCCGACGCGGCGCTGGCGCAATCCGGCTATCCCGATCACACGATGCGCCTCATCGTCGGCTATCCGGCCGGAGGTGGCGTCGATATTGTTGCGCGGCTGGTGAGCGATCCGATGCGGGAGGTGCTTGGGCAGCCCGTGATCGTCGAGAACCGCGCCGGCGCGGCGGCCATGATCGCGGCCCAGGCTGTCGCCAAGGCCGGCAATGACGGCCATACGCTGCTGATGGCGGCCTCGGGCGAGGTTACGATCAACAAGCATCTCTACAAGGAGAAGATGACCTATCAGCCCGAGACCGAGCTGGTGCCGATCGCACTCGCCGGGATCGTTCCCTGCGTGGTGGTCGTGGCCGATGCGTCGCCGGTGCGGACGCCCGCGGAGCTGATCGCGTTTGCCAGAACCAACAGGGGCAAGCTGAGCTATTCGTCCTCGGGCGTCGGAAATCCCCAGCATCTGGCGGGCGAGCTGATGAACAAGATGGCCGGCACCGATGTGCAGCACGTGCCCTATCGCGGCTCGGCGCCGGCGGTGACGGACGTCGCTGTGGGCGCCGTCACCATGAGCTTCAGCAGTCTCGGCGCCGCGCTGCCGCTGATCCAGGCCGGCAAGATCCGCGCGGTCGCCGTCACCTCGCGCGAGCGCATGCCGCAACTGCCCGATGTCGCGCCGCTGGGCGACGCTCTCCCCGGCTACGAGCTGCTCAACTGGTTCGCGATGTTCGCACCCGCCAGCTCGCCACAGCCGATCCTCGCCCGTCTCGCCGAGGTGATGCCAGAGATCATGCAGCGGCCCGACATCAAGGAGAAACTGGCGATCCAAGGCATCGTGTCGCGCAGCATGACCGATGCCGAACTGCGCGCCTTCGTCCGCGCGGAATCCGACAAATTCGCCGGGATCATTGCGGACGCCAACATCACGCTCGGCAATTGAGGCTTGGGGCGGACATTCCGGTGGTTTGAACCTCCCAGCCCCTAGCTGCGGCCCGGGCGACATGCTTTGGTCCCCCGGGCAAAATCGGCGCGAATTTCTTTTGGTTTGGGTTGCGCGGCTGGGGTATCCTCTGGGGCATGTCATTTAAGGCGAAAACGCATTTTCTTCGGCTGATTGCCGCGCTGTTCGGCGTGTCGTTGCTGGCATCGTCCGCGATGACATCGTTCGCCTTTATATCGGTAGCCTTGGCCGAAGGCCCGATGAAGGGGGCGGACTTTGTCCGCGTCGTGCCCGATCAAATGCATCAGCTCGAGGTCGTTAAGGTCGAGACACGTCCGTTCCGCACCCAGAGATCGGCCATCGGCCTGATCGGGTACAATGAGGAAGCCTCTACGATCGTCCTGACACCCTTCTCGGGCCGGGTTATCCGTTTGATCGCCAAGCTCGGCGATCAGGTCAAGAAGGGCGATCCGCTGCTGGAAATCGACAGCCCCGAGCAACTGGTCCCGCAAAACGATTTCATCGCCGCGCAGGCGGCAAAACGCAAGGCAGGCTCGCAGCACAATCTGGCTGTGATCGCCGAGAAACGCGTTCGCGATCTCCACGAAGGCAAGGCGGCCCCATCCAAGGATTTGCAAGCGGCCGAGGCGCAGCTTGCCGGCGCCGAACATGATCTGCGCTCGGCCGACACCACATTCGAAGCAGCCCGCGTCCGGCTGCGGATCCTGGGCCGCACCGAAGCGGAAATTTCGAAACTCGAGCAGGATGGCTTGCTCAACCGCGTCACCGCGATCCCGGCGCCGATCGGCGGCACCGTGGTCGCGCGCAAGGTCGGGCCGGGACAATACGTCAAGGCCGATTCCGGCGACGCCCTGTATACGATCGCCGATCTCTCGACGATGTGGTTGAAGGCGCAGATCTTCGAGCAGGATATCGCGCAGGTGCGGATCGGCCAAGAGATCGAGGCCAGGGTTTCCGCGGTGCCGAACCGGGTCTTCAAGGCCCGCATCAACGCCATCAACTCGGCTTCCGACCTGACGACGCGCCGGGTCGTGGTGCGATCCGAGATCGAGAATCCGGACGGCGTGCTCAAGTCCGAGATGTTCGGGACCTTCAAGATCAGCATCGATGAAGCATCACGAAGCCCGGCGGTGCCGACCGATGCGGTCATCCGCGAGGGCGACACGGCCACCGTCTGGATCGAGACCGAGCCGCTGCTGTTCAAGCGCCGCCCGGTCGAGATCGGGATGCAGCAGGACGGCCTGACGCAAATTCGCAGCGGTCTCAATGCCGGAGAAAAAGTGCTCGGGCGCGGCGCGATCTTCGTCGACAACGAGTGGCGTCAATGAGAGCGTTTTCAAGCGAAGTGGATACCGGTTCGCGGCAAGAAAACGCGTCAATTAAAGAATCTAGAGCCCCGTTCCGATTCAATCGGAACGTAAAAGGCTCTAGCCGGTTTGAGGCCCTCAATGCTGCGTAGTCTGATTGCGTTCTGCCTGTCGCGGCGGCTTTTGGTGATGGTCGCGTTCGCGGCCTTTCTCGGCCTCGGCTACACCGCGTTCCTGATGCTGAACATCGAGGCCTATCCCGACCCGGCGCCGCCGATCATCGAGATCATCGCCCAGCAGGCCGGCCAGTCGCCGGAGGAAGTCGAGCGCTACATCACGATCCCGATCGAGATCGCGGTCGCCAGCACGCCGGGGCTGAAGTTCATCCGCTCCAATACCGTCTACGGATTGGGTTTCGTCCGCCTGCAGTTCGAATATGGCCGCGATTATCATTTCGTGCGGCAGCAGACCCTCAACCGGCTGAAGGATGCAGTGTTGCCGGCCGGTGTGCTGCCGGTGATCTCGCCCGCCGGCGGCATCAGCGAGATCTTCCGCTACGAGCTGGTGGGACCGCCGGGCATGGACGTGATGCGGCTGAAGTCGCTGCAGGACTGGGTGGTCGAACGCAAGCTGCGCATCGTGCCCGGCGTTGCCGACGTCGCGGTGCTCGGCGGCAAGACCAAGGAATTCCAGGCCGAGATCAATCTCGACCGCATGATGGCCTACGGGCTGACGCTGCCGCAGATCATGACCGCGATCACGGCGAGCAATTCCAATGTCGGCGGCCGCACCATCTCGATCGGCGAACAATCGGTCAATGTCCGCAGCATCGGGGTCGTCACCTCGCTGGATGACATCGGCAATATCGTGCTGACCCAGCAGGGCGGCGTTCCGGTGCTGGTGTCCGACGTCGCCAAGGTCGGAATCGGTTTTGCGCCCCGCCTCGGCCTCGCCGGCCGCGACGACAAGACCGATGTCGTGACCGGCATCGTGCTGATGCAGAAGCTCGAACGCACCATGGACGTGGTCAAGCGCGTGCGCACGGCGGTGGAGAAAATCAACACCGACGGATCGCTGCCGGCGGGCGTCAAGATCGTGCCGTTCTACGACCGCGGCGATCTCGTTGCGATCACGGTGCAGACCGTTCTGCATAATCTGCTGTTCGGGGTCGCGCTCATTTTCCTCATCCAGTGGGTCTTTCTCGGCGACCTGCGCTGCGCGATCATCGTCGCCGCGACGATCCCGGTGGCGCTGTTCCTGGCCGTGATGATCACGGTGATGCGCGGGGAGTCCGCCAATCTGCTGTCGGTCGGCGCCATCGACCTCGGCATTATCGTCGACGGCACCGTGATCATGGTGGAAAACATCTTCCGCCATATCGCCCATCACACGCCGGGGGTATCCCCCACTCGCCCGGCGCGGCTCAGCGACAAACTGCACCGGATCCTCACCGGCGCCATCGAGGTCGACAAGGCGATCCTGTTTTCGGTGATCATCACCATCGCGGCCTTCCTGCCCCTGTTCACGATGCAGGGCGTCGAAGGCCAGATCTTCGGGCCGATGGCGCGCACCTATGCCTATGCGTTGCTCGGCGCCGTCATCGCCACCTTCACCGTGACGCCGGTGCTGGCCTCGATCCTGCTGCCGGCCCATGTCCAGGAAGTCGAAACCTTCCTGGTCCGTCATATCCGCAACGCCTACCAGGCCGTGCTGGTGCCCGCAGTCCGCAACTACCGCCGCGCCGCCGTGATCGCCGCGGTGTTTCTGGCGCTGTGCCTCAGCCTGAGCTTCCGCCTCGGCACCGAATTCCTGCCCAAGCTGGAAGAAGGCAATATGTGGATCCGGGCCGTGATGCCGCCGACCATCACGCTCGAAGCGGGGATGGAAACGGTGGCCAAGATCCGCACCATTATCTCGAGCTATCAGCCGGTGCAGACCGTGTTTTCCGAGCAGGGTCGCGGCGAGGAAGGCACCGATCCCGACGGCTCGTTCCTCGCCGAGTTCTTTGTTCCGCTCAAGCCGGCCGATGCCTGGACGGCGGGGTTGACCAAGGAGAAAATGGTCAAGCAGCTGAGCGAGAAGCTCAACCGCGAATTCGTCGGCATCGATTTCAACTTCTCGCAATACATCCAGGACAATATCGAGGAAGCCGTCTCCGGCGTGAAAGGCGAAAACTCGATCAAGATCTTCGGCAAGGACCTCAACGAGCTGGAGCGGCTGTCCAAATCAGTAAAGACCGAACTCTCCGAAGTCCGCGGCGTCGCCGATCCCGCCGGTTTCAACCTGCTCGGCCAGCCCAATCTGGTGGTCCAGATCGATCGCGCCAAGGCCGCGCGCTACGGCTTCTCGATCTCCGATATCAATTCCGTGGTCCAGGCCGCGATCGGCGGTCAGGAAGTTTCCAAGGTTTACGAAGGCGAGATGATCTTCGCGCTGACGGTGCGCCTGGCGCCCGAATTCCGCAGGGACGTCGACAGCATCCGCGCGATCCCGGTAGCATTGCCGAATTCGGATCCGAAAACGCCGACCGCCTATATCCGGCTCGGCGATCTCGGCGTGGTCAAGCTCGTCAGCGGTGCGGCCTATATCTACCGCGAGAACAGCCAGCGCTTCATCCCGCTGAAGTACAGCGTTCGCGACCGCGATCTCGGCTCGACCGTGGTCGAAGCACAGGAACGGGTCGACAAGAAAGTCCCGCTTCCGCAGGGCTACTCGATGGAATGGTCGGGCGAATACGGCGCGCTGGTGGACGCCAAGAAGCGGCTCGCGCTGATCGTGCCGCTCAGCCTGCTGTTGATCCTGATGCTGCTGTACAGCCTGTTCAACTCCATTCGCGACAGCCTGCTGGCGCTGTCGGGCATCCCGTTCGCGGTGGCCGGCGGAATTTTGGGACTTTACATCGGCGGCCTGAATTTCAGCGTCTCGGCCGCGGTCGGATTCATCTCGCTGTTCGGCGTCTCCGCGATGGATGGGATTCTGCTGATGTCCTATATCCGCCGCGAGATCGAAGAAGGCATGGGGACGGAGGCCGCCATCATCCGCGCCGCCGAAACACGGATGCGGCAGATCTTCATGACGGGGCTGTCGGCGTGTATCGGCCTGGTCCCGGCGGCGATCTCGACCGGGATCGGCTCGCAGGTTCAGCAGCCGCTGGCGTGCGTCATCGTCGGCGGAATGTTGCTGTCCCCGATCTGCAGCCTGCTGGTGATCCCGGTGTTCGCACGGCTGTGGATGCCGACGATCAAGGAGACCGTAGCGCACGAAGCGGCGACCCACTGAAGGAAATAGACCGCATGACGTTGCCGATGAGCTGGAACGAATGGGCGCAGCATGATGGCGTCGCGCTGGCTGCGCGCGTCAGCAAGGGCGAACTGACGGCACAGGAATTGGCCACCCAAGCGAACGCAGCCATCGCCAAGGTCAATCCGGCACTGTCGGCGGTGGTCGAAGTATTCGAGGACGCGATCGCCGATCCCGCCAAGGCCGGCGCCAATCTTGCGGGACCCTTTGCCGGCCTGCCGTTCCTGATGAAGGATCTCGGCCCGACCATGAACGGGCGCCTGCAGGAAATGGGCTCGCTGCTGATGCGCGGCAATCGCGCCAGCGCCGATACGTTCCTGACATCGAAGATGCGCCAGGCCGGACTCAACCTGATCGGGCGAACGACGACGCCGGAGTTCGGCGTTTGCAGTTCGGCCGACAATCCCGCCGTCTATGTGACGCGCAACCCCTGGAATACCGACTACACCACCTGCGGATCATCGGCCGGCTCTGCCGCGATGGTCGCGGCGGGCGCGGTGCCGATCGCGCATGCCACCGACGGCGGCGGTTCGATCCGCATTCCGGCCGGCGTCAACGGCAATATCGGCCTCAAGGTTTCACGCGGCGTGTTCTCGCTGGCGCCGCATCTGTCTGACTTGTCCGGGCTGGTATCGATCCAGGGCTGCCAGTCGCGCACGGTGCGCGATACCGCAGCTTTCGTCGATGCCTGCCGGGGTCCTGCTCCCGGTGAGTTGATGCCGTTCTGGACCGCGCCGGAGCCTTATCAGGAGATGATCAAGCGCGATCCGGGACGCTTGCGGATCGCGCTCTCGCATCAATGGGGCAACTATAGCGCGACACCGCAGATCGCGTCCGAGCTGGAAAAGGCCGGACGTTTCCTCGAAGGCCTCGGCCATCACGTCGATTACGCGTTGCCCGCGATCGACTACGGCGCCGCCTTTGACGCCCAGACCACCTGCTACATCAGCAATTTCGCGGTCGTGATCTCCAACATGCTCGCCGCACGCGGACTGGAGCGGCCGCCGGCGGATCTCATCGAGCCGGTCAACATCCGCATCTGGGAAGCCGGCCGGCACACGACATTCGCCGAGCGGGCGCGCATGCAGGCGGTCTTCAACACGACCTCGCGCGGCTTCGGCGCGTTCTTCGAGGATTGGGACATCATCCTGACGCCGGTCACAGCACTTCCAACGCCGAAGGTCGGGACCACAGAATATCTGACCATTTCTGATAATCCATCCGTGCTGGACTGGTTCGGCAATCTCTGGCGCAACTTCGCCTTCACGCCGCTCGCCAATCTGTGCGGGATTCCCGCGATCTCGCTGCCGATGGCGCAACATGAGCATGGCCTGCCACTCGGCATTCAGGCCCAGGCCAGGCAGGCCAATGACGGGCTGCTGCTGCAGCTGGCGGCACAGATCGAGCGGGCGCTCGGCGGCCAGTGGAACTCGGGGCAAAAGCCCGCCGTGCACGCGACAAACGGCTGAGCCGTCGCTGCGCCATCTTTGGCTCAAACGGCATTATGGTCTAGAACATCGGCATGTCCGAAACACCGATCCTCGACACGCCGCTGCCGTTTGACGAACTGGCCGACGCCATCAAGAGCCACCGCTCCGTCTATGGGCACATCAGCGGGCTTCGGCTCGACCGCGCCGCGCCCGGCGAAACCTGGTCGAGCCTGCCGTATCGTCCGGTCTTCGTCGGAGACACCGCGACCGGCGTGCTGCACGGCGGCGTCGTCACCGCGATGCTCGACGAGAGCTGCGGCATGGCGGTCCAGCTGGCGCTCGACGGCACGCGCGCGATCGCAACCCTCGATTTGCGCATCGACTACCAGAAGCCGGCAACGCCCGGCCTCGACATCAGGGCACATGCGGTCTGCTACCGCGTCACCCGCTCGATCGCCTTCGTGCGCGCGACCGCCTACCAGGACTCCGAGGACGATCCCGTGGCCACAGCCACAGCCTGTTTCATGGTCGGCGCGAACCGCACCAACATGCTCAAGGGCCGCGCGCGGGAGGATCTCGCGCTGTCGGAGCTCGACGCGCCGGAAGATCCGGCGGGCCCGTTCGCCCAGAGCCCGTTTGCGCGCGCGCTCGGCATCCGCGTCAATGAGGACGGCACGCTGGTGATGCCGTTCTCGCCAAGGATCATCGGCAACCCGCTGCTGCCCGCGATCCACGGCGGCATCACCGGCGCCTTCCTCGAAACCACCGCGATCATGGGCGTGACGCGCGAACTCGGCGTATCGCCGCCGAAGCCGATCGGCCTGACGGTCAATTATTTGCGCTCGGGGCGCGCGCTGGACAGCTACGCCAACGTCTCCATCGTCAAGCAGGGCCGGCGCGTCGTCGCCTTCGAGGCGCAGGCCTGGCAGGACGACCGGACCAAGCCGATCGCCTCGGCGTTCGGGCATTTCATGCTGAGGCCGGCGCCGGGCGCGGACGAGGAATAGGCCTGTCCGTGCGCCCAGGCCACACGCTTGCCTACAACGTAAGCAGTCATAAGCCGTTCGCCGGGCGTTAATCAGTCGAGCATTTGACCCGACCGCCACCCATTAACAGGATGTTGAACTCTCTGCTGTTTCGCTATGCTCGATGCAGGAAGTGACCACACTGATTTTTGAGGGAATGATATTGCAGGATCAGAAATGGGATGAGCGATTTATGCTCCTGGCGCATCATCTGGCGACCTGGAGTATCGAGAAGGGCCGGCGCGTCGGTGCCGTGATTGTCGGGCCGGATCATGAAGTCCGCTCGACCGGCTTCAACGGGCTGCCGCGCGGCGTTCGCGATGACCTCGAGGAGCGCCATTCCCGCATTACGGGCGCCAAATATATCTGGAGCTGCCACGCCGAGCAGAATGCGATCTTCAATGCGGCCCGAGTCGGCGTCGCGCTCAAGGGCTGCACCATCTACGTGCCCTGGTTTCCCTGCGTGGAATGCACCAAGGCCATCATCCAATGCGGCATCACGGAGCTCGTCGCCTACGCGCCCGACCGCCCCAACTCGAACTGGGCCGAGGATTTCTCGATCTCCGGCCAGATGCTGAAGGAAGCCAATATCGAGGTTCGGCTGATTCCCCGGCTCGCCGAGCTTCCGGATGCCTCCGAGAGCGACGCGTAAGAGACAGTGATCTGGCTCACAAACAAGCCGGATCGAAAAGCTCAAGGTTCCGCTCGCGCCGGCATTGTGCCGCGCCCCATCAAAGGAACCGGCCATGACCGACTTTTCCCCCGTCAAGAACGAAGCACTGACTTCCGACGAACTCGACCGCGTTGCCGGCGGCATCATCATCGTGAGCGGGCTTGCGCACCGCTTTACATCTGTGCTCGATCGGGTCGCGCTCAATCCGCAGCCGCTGCCGCCGAAGATTCTCTCGTTCTTCCGCCACTAATAGCGGCGTTCGCTTCGCGCGCTGGCATCACGCGCTTGCCGCCCGCGCGCGCATTTCCTCGCTGGGCTTGACGTCCTGCGAGCGGCTGTAGATCACAACCGCCGTGATCAGCACCACGGTCAGCACGCCGAACAAAGCGCGGTAGGCGGTCTCGGAACGCGCGCCGTCGGCCAGCGGTTCGAAACTGCCGACGATGATTCCCGACAAGGTCTGCATGCAGGCGACACCCAGCATCACGGCGGTGTTGATGGTCGCGATACCGCGGCCGATCAGCCGGTCCGGAAAGATGCCACGGCCATGCGTCATCACCATGGTGCTGGAGGCGCTGAAGAAGCCGATCGCGACGATAGCGCCGATCGGCACCCAGACCGGCGGACGAGACGCCAGCGCCAGCGTCGCAAGCATGGAGATGGTCACGGTGGTGCCGCAGATCGCGATCCATTTTCGTGTGTCGAGCACGCGGTCGAGCGGGCCGAACGCGATGATGCCGAGCTGGTAGGTGATCACGGCGGCCAGCAGCACGTTGCCGGCCTCGATCGCGCTCAAGCCGTGCGCCTCACGCAGGAACGAACCGCCCCACAGACCCTGCACGGTGAAGGTGCAGGCATAGTTGCAGAAGTTCATCGCCAGGATCGGCCGCAGGCGAGGATTACGCAGCACCTCGATCAGGCCCTGCAGCATCTGGCGTGGCGCTTCCGGGGTGCGGTCCAGGAAGGGATGGCCCGGCGGCGCATCGCGCACCACCAGCCACACGACGATGGTGGCAAGCGCAATGAAGACGACGACGGCGCCGAACACGGCGCGCCAACCGATCACCCCGGAAGCCCATGCCAGCGGCGTGGTGGCGACGAGATTGCCAAGCAATCCGATCGACAGCACCATGGCGGTGAGCGTGGAAAAACGGTCCGGCGGAAACCAGCGCGAGATCACCACCATGCTGCCGATCAGCATGACGCCGAAGCCGGCGCCCATCAGCACGCGGCCGGTGAGAAGAATCGGCCAGGTCGGCGCCAACGTGAAGATCGCAGCGCCTGTCGTGGCGAGGATCAGCATACTGGCCACGGTCCGCCGCGGGCCGAAATGGTCGAACAGAAAGCCGCAGGGAATCTGCATCGCGGCGAAGCCGAAGAAGAACGCGCCCGTCAGCGCGCCCAGCGCTTCCGGCCCGATGGCGAGGTCGCGCATCAGGTCGAGGCCGATGGTGACATTGGCGGCGCGGAAAAAATGACTGGCGACATAGGCAGTGGCCAAGGTCGCGATGATGATCAGGCCCCGGCGGTGGGCAAAAGGGCGCCGCAACGCGGAGCTCATCGATTGGGGGGTGTCCCTCTTGTTATTGGTTGCCTTGTCAGTAGTCCTTGTCAGTAGTCCCTGGCAGGCGTTTCCAGTCACCGAGCCTATGCGGCCTTGGCTGCCAGTTCAAGGTTGAGGCTGATGGTTGGCCTTTGTCCACGTCTGCGGTGATCGAACGTCTCTGCTGCAGTGCATGATTTTTCTTTTGGCTCATTCGAGCATTCGATGATGTTTGTTGCCGGACTTGAAGTGAAACGAGGTCGCTCATAAGAACGTGGACCGACATCATCTGAACGGAGGCTATCTGGTGGTCAAGCTCTCGCGTCGTCGCGGTGTCATCAACGCCGTGCTCACCCTTGCAGCGATTGTCGCCTTCGCAAGCCCGCTGGTGCCAAGCGCGGTCGCCGCCGATTTTCCAACGCGCAGCATCACGCTCGTCGTGCCTTATCCGGCCGGCGGCGGCGTCGACGCGATGGCCCGCGTGGTGGCGCAAAAGCTGTCCGACGCATTCCGCCAGACGGTGACCGTCGACAACCGCGGCGGCGGCGGTGGAAGCATCGGCACCCGCGCGGTCGCACGCGCCGCGCCCGACGGCTACACGCTGTTGCTGGGCCACACCGGCACCCTCTCGATCAATCCCAGCCTCTACACCAAACTCGGCATGGACCCGCGCAAGGATTTTGCGCCGATCGGCCTCGTCGCGTCGATGCCGGTTGCCCTGCTCGCCCATCCTTCATTTGCCGCCAAAACGGCCGCCGACGTCATCGCGCTTGCCAAGCAGAAGCCGGGCACGCTGAATATCGGCACCTCGCCGGTCGGCACCGGCGGCTACATGTGCGCCGAATTGTTCAAGGCCGAATCCGGCATCGATGCCGCTATTATCCCCTACAAGGGCACGGCGCCTGTCATGAACGATCTGCTCGGCGGCCACGTGCCGATCGCCTTTGGCGTGCTGGCGCCGGCGCTGGGCAATATCGCCGCCGGCCAGCTGCGCGCCATCGCCGTCACCAGCAAGAAGCGCTTCTCGCTATTGCCCGACGTGCCGACCTTCGACGAGTCGGGGATGCCCGGCTTCGAAGCCGTGCTGCATTACGGGCTGCTGGCGCCGTACGGCACGCCGCCGGAGATCGTCGAAATCCTCAGCACTGAGCTGCGCAAGCTCGGCAGCGATCCGGAGGTGCAGAAGCGCATCCATCTCGAGGGCGGCGATCCCCTGGTCTCGACGCCGGCCGAATACGCCGACGACATCGATCGGGAAGAAAAGAAGTGGCGCAAGCTCGTGTATCAGCTCGGGCTGAAGGTGGAATAGCGGCATCCGCGAGTCATCGTGTGGAGAGAGCCCCCACCCGGCGCTTCGCGCCGACCTCCCCCGCAAGCGGGAGAGGTGCAGCGAGCCCGGCGCTAGACCGTCTCACCGACCGCGCCTCAAATGTTCGGATTCCACATCACCGGAATCTCTCGGTAGCCGCTGCCGACTTTCTCGACATGGGCCAGCGACGGGAACGGATAGTGGAAGCCCTGCACCCGCATCTTGTCGGCTACCAGCATGTCGTAGACCTTGCGGCGGGTCGCTTCCGCCATGGCGCCGTCCTGATCGTAGAAGGCGTGCCAGTCGGGATGGCGGACGAACAGGAACGGCACGTGGGTGACGTCGGATTGCACATAGACGGCCTCCGAGCCCGAAGCGATCACGAACGAGCTATGGCCGGGCGTGTGCCCGGGCGTGCCCTGCGCGGTGACGCCTGATATCACTTCCTTGCCCCACTCGTAGGTTTTCACGCGCTTCAGAACCTCGGCGTTGAAGACCCGCCGCACGTTCTTGAAGTTGCCTTCCATGCGGCCTTTGGGAGCGCGGCTCATCTCGCCGTCATCCATCCAGTACTGATGCTCCCTGGCGGGCACGAGGATCTCGGCATTCGGATAGGTCAGTGAATTGTCGTCCATCAAGAGGCCGTTCATGTGGTCGCCGTGGTAGTGCGAGATGATCACGATTTCGACGGCGTTGCGGTCGATGCCGGCCGCCGCCAGATTGGTCACCAGCTGGCCGGCGGTGCCGTTGCTTTTCTTGTAGTTGGTCTCGCCGGTGCCGGTATCGATCACCGCAAGCTTCGATCCGGTATTGATGGCGATCGGGTTGTACGGCGTGGTCATCATGTCCTTTTCCATGAAAACCTCGGCGAGCGCGGCATTCACCACATCCTTCTTGATGTTGGTGACGTGATCCTCCGCCATCTTGAACCGGTTGACGCCGTCGGTGGCGACCGTCACCTCGATGCTGCCGATCTTGTAGCGGTACCAGCCGGCGGTCTGCTTGCCCGCCGGTGGCGTGGCGGCGCGGGCGGGGTGATGGAGCGGCAGGGTCGTGGCCGCTGCCGCGCCTGCGGCGACCGACAACAGATTGCGGCGCGTGAAAGGTATCATTGGCGTTTTCCTTCAGCCATTGTCCCGGGATTCGGCTCCCGAATTGGCGTGAATACTCCCTATTCTTGAAGTGTTCTGCAAGCCGGAAGCGAGACCGGTTCAGGGACCACCCGGCCTGTCACCCAGGGAACAGCGCGCCGGCCCGGCAGCAGGCATTGTCTCCTCACCGAACAGCGGACGCGATGGTCGCGCCGCCCGGAGCAAAAGGGAGACACCGTCATGAATACCGAGATCGAGAATGCCGACAGCCAGGGCACCTGCGCACTTGCCGATGCCGAACTCGAAACCGTCACCGGCGGCAAGGTCGCCTATTACGAAATGAACGGCCATTGGTACATCGTCGGCCACGACAAGCATGGCCATTCGACCGGCGCGCAGCTGGTTGTCTGACGCACCGACCTGCCGATGAAGCCGGAAATGCAAAGGGCGGCCACATGGCCGCCCTTTCGTTTCGCATCGACGGTTCGCGCGATCTCAGTCGTTGGCGCCGTGGATGGAGGCAACGACCGCAGCCGTGACCTCATCGGTCCTGGCCTTGCCGCCGAGGTCAGGCGTGTGAAAGCGGGGATCGGCGGTGACCCGCTCGATCGCCTGCATCAATCGCGTCGCGGCCGCCGGCTCGCCGAGATGCTCCAGCATCATCACCGACGACCAGAACGTGCCGATTGGATTGGCGATGCCCTTGCCGATGATGTCGAAGGCCGAGCCGTGGATCGGCTCGAACATCGATGGATAGGTCCGCTCCGGGTTGAGATTCGCCGTCGGCGCGATGCCGAGCGAGCCGGCGAGCGCGGCCGCAAGATCCGACAGGACATCGGCATGCAAATTGGTCGCCACCACCGTATCGATGGTTTCCGGCTTCATCACCATGCGCATGGTCATCGCGTCGACCAGCATCTTGTCCCAGGTCACGTCGGTGAATTCGGCCGCGATCTCGGTGGCGATCTCATCCCACATCACCATGGCATGGCGCTGGGCGTTGGATTTGGTCACGACGGTCAACAGCTTACGCGGCCGCGACCGGGCCAGATTGAAAGCAAAGCGCATGATGCGCTCGACGCCGGCCCGGGTCAGGATCGATACGTCGGTGGCGACTTCCAGCGGCAGGCCCTTGTGGACGCGGCCGCCGACGCCGGCATATTCGCCTTCCGAGTTCTCGCGGACGATCACCCAGTCGAGCTCCTTGCCGTGAACGTTGCGCAGCGGGCTGGTAATGCCGGGCAGGATGCGGGTCGGACGAACATTGGCGTATTGGTCGAACGGCTGGCAGATCGCGAGCCGCAAGCCCCACAGCGTGATATGATCGGGAACATCGGGCGCGCCCGCCGAGCCGAACAGAATGGCGTCGTGGTCCTTGATCTCATCGCGGCCATCGGCCGGCATCATGATGCCGTGTTTCTTGTAGTATTCCGATCCCCAGGAAAAATGGTCGACCTTGAATGTGAAATTGCCGTCGCGCTGGGCCAGCGCATGCAAGACCTCGACACCAGCGGCAACGACTTCGGTGCCGATCCCGTCGCCCGGGATGGCGGCTATGGCATACGTCTTCATCGATATTCTCCGGAGTGCGAATGGTTGATGGCAGCGACCGGCAATCGGCCGCATGCGCCGTCGAGTTCAATTTCCAGCTCAGTTTCGAGCTTAGTTTCCTTTGGCGCCGGCAGCCTTGATGACGGCGCCCCAGCGTGGCACTTCGGCCGTCAGATGCGCCTTGAGTGCCGCCGGCGTTGCCAGATCGGCCGGCACCGGCTCGGTGCCGAGATTGGCAAACCGCTCGATCACCTTGGGGTCTTTCAGCGCCGTCTGAAGGGCAGCGACGAGCTTGTCGGAAACATCTTGCGGCAATCCCTTCGGCGCCCACATCGCGTGCCAGGCCGAGACCTCGAATCCCTTCACGGCGCCGCTATCGAGCGTCGGCAGATCGGGCAATGACGAGACCTTGGCTTTGGTCGTGACGGCAAAGCCCTTGATCTTGCCTTCCTTGATCTGGTTGGTGGTGTTGGTGGTCTGGTCGCACATCACGTCGAACTGGCCGCTGAGCAGGTCGTTCATGGCAGGTCCGGTGCCGCGATAGGGGATGCCGTTCAGCTGCACGCCGATCTCCTTCATCAGCATCAGCATGCACAGATGCGAGGCCGAGCCGATGCCGGCATGTCCGTAGACGGCCTTGTCGCCGTTGGCGCGAATCCACGCCACGTACTCGGTCACGTTATTGGCTGCGAGCGTCGGCTTCGACACCAGGGTCATGGGAACATCGGTGATACGGCCGAGGTGGTCGAAGTCGTTGAGGACGTCATATTTGAGCGAGTCGTAAAGCGCGGGCGCCGTCGCATGCGCGATGTGCCAGATTGCGAGCGTGTAGCCGTCGGCGGCCGATTTCGAGACGCGCACCATGCCGAGCGTGCCACCGGCGCCGCCGACATTCTCGACCAGGATGGTTTGCCCGAGGGCCCGGCCCATCGATTCCCCGATCAGGCGGGCCACGGTGTCGGTCGGCCCTCCCGCCGCGGCCGGAACGATGATCGTGATCGGCTTGGTCGGAAACGCAGTCTGCGCGAAGGCTGTGTGTGACGCCCATATCGACGCGGCCGCGATGGCGCCGGAAAGGATCGTACGTCGATTGAATCGCATTGGGTCGCTCCCTCTGTTCTGTTCTGTTCTGGTGGGCCGGTTGCGACCAGCGCTTTCCGGCAAACTATGCCTTCCGGCACCGCCCCTCAATTGGTTTAGTATTATACAAATATTTGATATAATACTCCACAGGAGAGAAGAGCGCATGGAATTGAACCAGCTCCGCTGTTTCGTCGCGGCGGCGGATGAGTTGCATTTCGGCCGGGCCGCGCAGCGGCTCGACATGCTGCCCTCCGCGCTCGGACGCACCATCCGCCTGCTCGAGGACGATCTCGGCACGCGGCTGATGACCCGCACCACCCGCAGCGTGACGCTGACCGATGACGGCGCGGTCCTGCTCAAGGAGGCGCGAAGCCTGCTGGCGCAGGCGGACGGCATCGCAGCCAAAATCCGCGCGCGCGGCAGGCGCGAGGCCGCAACCATCCGGGTCGGCGCGATCGACAGCGCGGCTGCCGGGTTGCTGCCGATGCTGCTGCACGATTTCCGCAAGCGAAGGCCTGACGTCACGGTGAAACTGACCGAGGAGAAAACCATCCGGCTGCTGCCGCGGCTGTTGTCCGGCCGCCTCGACCTTGCCCTGGTGCGCCCGCCTGCGAAGCCCGACCGAAGGCTGGAATTTCTCTTTCTGCTGCACGAGACACCGGTGGTCGCCGTCGCCGAACGGCATCCCCTCGCCTCGCGCAAGCGCGTGTCGATTGCCGATATCGCCGACCAGCCGCTGATCGTCCCCGAGCGCCGTTCGCGCCCGCATAGTCACGACCTCACCATGAAGCTGTTTGCGCAGGCCGGATTGCAGGCACGGGTAGTGCAGTTGGCCGATGAAAAGCAGACGATCGTGAACCTTGTCGCCGCCGAACTCGGCGTCGCCATCGTTCCGCGATGGACGTCGCGGATGGCCGTGCGCGGCGTACGCTATATCCCGCTCGCCACGGCCGACGTGAAGCGGCTGCCGCTCGCGGCAGCCTGGGCCCGTGGCACCCGCGATCCCGTGCGGGACGACATGCTTGAAATGCTCAAGGCGTCGCTCAAGCGCTATGCCAAGGAGGCGTGACGCAAAATAGCGCGCGCTAGTTCGTATTGAGCCGGAACCGCAGCGTCCTGGCGCCGACGAACGAGATGGCATCGCCCTGCCGCTTCCAGGTCGCCGCATCGGTCAGCGCAGCGATCAGTTCGTCGTCGGCCTGCGCGCGATTGGCTGGACAATTGCGGTTCTCCATCGCGCCGGCGACGAAGATCACGGTGTTGCCTGCTACCGAAAACTGGCCCTTGCCGCCCTTGCACCAGAGTTCGAGCACCACTTCGCCGCCATCGCCGATCTCGAGATTCGGTATCCGCTTGGAGCCGGGCTGCGGCGCGACGTCCAGCGTCATTTCCATTCCGAACGGAAAGCCATCGTCGGCCTGGGCATGAAGGGCATTGGGGGCGGTGGCGACGAACAGGAGCGCCGCAACGCCTGCGAGCTTCACCATGCCTGCGAATGAAATCATGCAACCTCTCAAAATAAGCCGAATTCGGTATTGCGCGCCGTTCTATTGAACAAGTTTGTCATTGGCTAGGCCCGTTCGGTTCGGAGCGATGTGTAGGCATGGATGCACAAAATGCCGCACCGACAAAAAAATCCCCGCGGGGGGTGCGCCGCGGGGATCGTTGGCAAACCGTTTCGACTCTGGCCCTATTTCAGGACCAGCAAGGTGAACGGATGGACGTAAGCCTGCAGCGTCACCAGCAGGCCGACCAGGCACGCCAGCACGATCGAATGCAGGAACACATAACGTAGAATCGAGCCTTCGTGGCCGTACCAATTGGTCGCGGTGGAGGCGACGACGATCGATTGCGCGTCGATCATCTTGCCCATGACACCGCCGGAGGAGTTGGCGGCCGCCATCAGGATCGGTGACAGGCCCAATTGCTCGGACGTAATCTTCTGCAGATTGCCGAACAGCACATTGGAGGCGGTATCCGATCCCGTCAGCGCCACGCCCAACCAACCGAGCAAGGTGCCGAAGAAGGGATAGAGCACGCCGGTTGCGGCGAAGGCCAGACCGAGCGTGGCGTCGACGCCGGAGAGCCGCGTCAGCGTGCCGATCGCCAGCATCGCCGAGATCGTGATCAGCGAGATCGCGCACAGCCTGATGGTGCGGCCGTATTCCGCAATCATCTTCGCCGGCGAGAAGCCCATCAGGAAGCCGGAGATGATCGCGGCGATCAGCATGCCCGTTCCGGTAAAGGACAGATAGGTGAAGGCGAAGATGGCGCGTTCCGCGGTCGGCTTGGCCGCCACCGGCGGCACCTTGTTGATCATCATGTCGAGAGCCGGCACCTCGTAGTTCCAGACGAAGAACTTGTTCGCCCAGTTCTTGAAATCGCCGTTGCCCCAGATCAGCATCACGATGCAGACGATGATCCACGGCAACAGCGCGCTCAGGAGTTCGCTCTGGTTCAGCGGCGTCTTGTCCATCGGCTTCGGCGTCACCATGGTCGCGGCCGATTCATCCCTGCCGCGCAAGGCGGGCGACAGCCAAAGCTCCCTCGGTTGCCACACTTGCAGGAACAGGATCAGGCAGCCCATCGAGATCAAGGAAGCGCCGATGTCGACGATCCAGGGATTGATGTAGTTCGAGATCACGAATTGCGGTACCGCGAACGAGACGCCGGTGACCAGAATGGCCGGCCAAACATCCTTCATGCCTTTCCAGCCGGCAAAGGCCCACACCACCCAGAACGGCACGATCAGCGAGAACAACGGCAATTGCCGGCCGACCATCGCGCCGAGAATATAAGGATCGAGGCCGGTGACCTGGGCCAGCCCCTGGATCGGCGTGCCCAGCGCGCCATAGGCAACGGGAGCGGTATTGGCGATCAGCGACAGGCCGGACGCCGCCAGCGGCGAAAAGCCGAGCCCGATCAGAACCGCACCGGTGATCGCAACCGGCGTGCCGAAGCCGGAGGCGCCCTCGAAAAATGCGCCGAAGGCAAAAGCGATCAGCAGCAGTTGCAGGCGGCGGTCGTTGGTGACGCCGCCTATGGCGCGCTTCAGCAGTTCAAAGCGGCCGGTCTCAACCGTGATGCGATAAAGAAAAATGACGTTGAGGACGATCCAGCCGATCGGGAAGAAGCCGACGACCACGCCGAGCAGCGACGCCCGGACCGACATGCCGGTGGGCATGTGATAGATGGCGATGGTGACGATGTTGGCGACGACCAGCGCGATGATGGCCGCGATATGCGCCTTGACCCTGCCGCTGGCGATCAGCACCAGCAGCGTGACCACCGGTATGGCGGCGGCAAGCGTCGACAATGTCGCGTTGTTGAGTGGATTATAGATTTGATCCCACATGTTCGGATTCTCCCCGGACTATTATTGGGCACCTGGCCGTGTGGATGGTCAGACGTGCCTGGCGCGCGCGGGAAGTGAACCTGCGATTGCGCGAATGCGACCACCAATTGGGCGGTCAGTCGAACCCGCTCACAACCTCGCGAAGTTCAGAGGTCGCCCGCCCCTCGCCCTGGCAGCCATGCTAGGGTCGGCCCGAGCGCCGCGACAAGCCGTCGCAGGCAGTGAGACCTACTACTTTAGTCTAAGCCTCAATAGTTCCATCCTTTCAGGCCTTTAAGGCCGTTCCCCTGGAGACGACGATCTGTGAACAACATCCGCTCGACGCTCGCGACCGTATGGCGGATCGCTGCTCCCTATTTCCGTTCCGAGGACAAATGGGCCGGCCGCGCGCTGCTCGCCGCTGTCATCGCGATCCAACTGGCGCTGGTCGCGATCGACGTTCTCTTGAACCAGTGGCAGAATCGATTCTTCAACGCGCTTCAGGAATACAACTGGGACGTCTTCGTCAGGGAGATCGGCTTCTTTTGCGTGATAGCGACGTGCTTCATCGTGCTTGCCGTCTATCAGCTCTACCTCAATCAATGGCTGCAGATTCGCTGGCGGCGCTGGCTGACCCAACATTATCTTGGCCAATGGCTGCACGGCGCCAATCACTACCGCATGCAATTGCAGGGCGACGCCGCCGACAATCCGGACCAGCGCATTGCCGACGACGTCAGGCTGTTCGTCGAGCGGACGCTGGACATCGGGCTCAGCCTTTTGAATGCGGTGGTGACGCTGTTTTCTTTTGTCATCATCCTGTGGGGACTGTCGGCAGCAGCCCCCTTGCACCTGTTCGGCGTGGAGTACGCCATCCCGGGCTACCTGGTGTGGGGCGCACTGATCTACGCCGTCCTCGGCACGGCGTTGACGCAATGGATCGGCTCGCCGCTGGTCCGGCTTGATTTCAAGCAGCAGCAATTCGAGGCGGACTTTCGCTTCAACCTGGTGCGGGCGCGGGAAAACTCCGAACAAATCGCACTGTTGCAGGGCGAGACCGCCGAACGCCAGGGGCTTTGGCAACGTTTCAACCACGTCGTGGCAAACTGGTACGGCATCATGAGCCGGACCAAGCGGCTGACGGCATTCACCTCGAGCTATTCGCAAGCCGCGGTGATCTTTCCCTACATTCTGGTGGCACCGGCCTATTTCGAAAAAAAGGTCCTGCTTGGCGGCCTGACCCAGACAGCGTCCGCTTTCGGCAGCGTGCAGACGGCGCTGTCGATCTTCGTCACAATCTATCGCACGCTGGCGGACTGGCGCGCCATCGTCGCCCGTCTCGACGGATTTGAAGCGGCGATCGCCAGCGCCACGGCGCTGGAGAAATCGAGCGATTCGATCGGCGTCGTTGCGTCGGAGGGCGGCAAGGCGATCGACCTGCGCCAACTCACGCTACGCCTGCCCAACGGCACGCCGCTGGTCTCGGCCGAGGCGCTGAGCCTGCGCAGCGGCGAGCGCACACTGCTCACCGGCCCGTCGGGCTCCGGCAAATCGACGCTCTTCCGCGCCATTGCCGGGATCTGGCCGTTCGGCAGCGGGTCGATCGCCGTCCCGGCCGACGCGTCGCTGATGATGCTGCCGCAGCGGCCTTATTTCCCGATCGGATCGCTGCATGGCGCGATCGCCTATCCCGGTGACACCGAAACTTTCAGCCCCGACCAGGTTCGGGAAACGCTCGTGATGGTGGGCCTGCCCAAACTTGCCGAGCGGCTGAAGGAGGAAGCGCACTGGAACCGGATGCTCTCGCTCGGCGAGCAGCAGCGTCTCGGGCTGGCGCGGGCGCTATTACACGCGCCGAACTATCTGTTCCTCGATGAGGCGACGGCATCGCTCGATGAGCCCTCGGAAGCCGCACTGTATAATTTGCTTGGCTCGAAACTGCCGCAGACCACCATCGTCTCGATCGGCCACCGCTCGACGCTCGAAGCCTTCCACCAGCGCCGCGTCGTCATGGTCCGCGACGGCGACCAGTTCACGTTGCAGGACGGCGTTGGTGCCAAGCCTGTGCAAGTCTGATGATCTGATTAGATCCAGCGCTGCGGCCAAGACTGGCGGCGGACCCAGCGGTGCCAGAACAGCGCGAACGCGGTCAACAGCACCGCGCCCGCCAGCACCGGCACGAACAAAAACGACCAGGGCAGATTGCCGGACACCACCAGCAACGGATTGATCCCCGCCGGCGGATGAAAGGTCCCGGTCAGGTACATCGCCAGGATGGACAGCCCGACGGCGGCGGCCGCCGCCCAGGCATGCGGGCCTGTCAGTTTCAGCACGGCGAGGCCCACCAGCGCGGTGACGACGTGGCCGCCGATCAGGGCGCGCGGCTGCGCCGGCTCTGCTTCCGGCGATCCGATCACCAGCACGATGGAGGTCGCAAACGGAATAACGGCCAGCGGGTAATGCGCGGCGACCGAGAACCATTCCATCGCGCCGATCGCAAGCGCCCCGCCGAGGCCCGCGACCGCCCCGGCCAGAATGTTGCGATGATCGTTGCGGGAAATCGCTTTACGCGCGGCGCGCCGCCAATCCCAGTTCATCGGAGCCCCCCCCAAAAGCAAAGGGGCGGCAGATTGCTCTGCCGCCCCAAATTTCGAAAGGAAGGTCTTCGAAAGGAAGATCTTACTTCAGGTTGGTCATCGCGGTCAGGTCAGCCGAGAGCTTGACGATGCCGGCCGCGCCGCACCAGTTGGAGCCAACACCGGTCGGGTTGATCGACGTGATCGAGGTTCCGGAAGCTGCAGTGATGTTGCCGCGGGCTGCGAAATCGCTGGTGAAGGCGTTGCAATCACCCTTCGACAGGTTGGTGTCGGAGTAGCGCAGATCGAGCGTGAACACCTTGTAGGTGAAGCCGATGCCGACGTTCCAGGTGTTGTAGTCGGCGTAGTTGATGCCGTTCGGGAACGGACCCGCAAAGCCGGGATTGGTGAAGGTCGTGCCGTAGAAGGAATCGGAGGTTCCGAGCCACTGACGGCCGAACTCGCCGGAGATGTACATGCCGACGCCGCTGGTGCCGAAGGCGGTCGAGGGCGCCGTGTACTTGCCGGTGATCGACGCGTAGTTGCCCCAGGCGCCGGAGTTCAGGAAGCTCGGGGTGTAGTATTCGTTGAGGCCGAACTGCCAGTTGTCATTGATGGTGTAGTTAACCTTTGCATAGCCTTCGAAGAAGCTCAGGTTCTTCTTGATGACGTTGCCGTTGACCAGGAAGTTGTTCTGGCACTCGGCACTGAGCGGCACGCCCGCCGCATCGACCAGTCCGCCATTGTGGCAAGTTCCGCCCGGATACAGGTAGCCCCAGACACCAAAGTCGAACGCGAAGGCGCCGAAGGTCGGACGAATACCGCCGTAGATGTCGATTTCAGCCGCAGCGCGGTTGGGGAACGAAATGCTCGCGCCGGCAGCGCCGACATAGAGCTGCAGGTCCTTGGTCACGTTGTAGCGCGGCTCGAAGTAAGCCGAGACCGAAGGCTTGTGGTTGGACTGGGTGATGCCGCGGAAGATGTAGTCGTTCGTGATTGAGCTGCCGAAAGCGATATCCCAAGGATCGAACGCGACCGGCGGCGGGGCTTTCACAGCCTTGACCCGAAGGTCCGCAGCAAGAGCCGAACCCGATACCATTGCCAGCGCCGTTGCCAACAAAGCCAGTTTCTTCATGACGATCCCCATCACCTTCTAGAACAGTCCCGTTCCGGTGGCCCCCCAAGGGCAAGCGATAACCGACTGCAACCAAATTCCGTAACCTGATTGCAATCTGGGACTTGCCGTGGCGGGCGTGAAGCAAAAAAGTCGATCATCTGCCGCCTTTTTAGGCGTTCTGACCGTTTCGGAAAATGTTGTCAGCGGGTGTTGCATTCTCACAACAATTTTGGCGATCCCCGTGTCCGGCAGGCGACATCTGGAACCGCAAAACAACGGCCAAACCGGTAGCCTGTGGGAATCGCGAGCGAATCAAACGCGCCGGAAAAATGCGGGGTTCGGCCACCTCCGGGAAGCGGCCACGAAAAAAGCCGCAGCGGTGGACGCTGCGGCTTTTCCGAAAGATCGTTCTTGATCGGCGGCGTGCCGGCTAGTGCTGGTCGCCACCATTAGCGGACGGGGTGGATGGCTCCGAACTCGGCATTGCCCAGCTCGCAGCGGGTTCGGGCTCCGGCGCAGGAGCCGCCGCCGGGGCTGCCGGCTTGGGCGCAGCAGGCTTGGCAGCGGCTTTCTTCTTCTTTGCCGGGCTCTTCTTCGCGGCTTTCTTTGCAGTTTTCTTGGCGGCCTTCTTGGCAGCCTTTTTGGGCGCCGCCTTCTTGGCTGATTTCTTTGCGCTCTTCTTCGAAGCCTTCTTTGCCGACTTCTTGGCGGCCTTCTTCGAAGACTTCTTCGCTGATTTCTTCTTCGCCGCTACTGCCTTCTTGGCCTTTTTGGCCTTCTTGCTTTTCTTGCTCTTCTTCGCTTTAGCCATCGTGGTCCTCCTGTTGCCGCTGGTCGTGTCCGTCGAGCGTAGTCGGCCGATCAATTCAATGCTGGCCTTGTCAGTCCAGGCCCTTTCAATTCAGGTTTTGGACCTCCGGTCGCCCAATCGAGAAGCTCAATCGTGTGCACCACTGGAACTGACGTACCGCCGGCAATTTGCACCATGCACCCAATATTGCCCGCAGCGATCATGTCCGGTTTGACTGTCGCAATATTGGCGATCTTTCGATCGCGCAATCTGCTCGCAATGTCGGGCTGGAGAATGTTGTAGGTCCCCGCCGAACCGCAACACAAATGGCTCTCGGGTACATCTTTCACCACGAATCCATTCTTGGAAAGCAATTCTTTCGGAGCGTGCGTGATTTTCTGTCCGTGCTGCAGCGAACAAGCCGAGTGATAGGCGATGGTGACGTCGCCTTGCTGGCTCGATGGATGCAGATCGATGCCGACGAGATACTCGGTGATATCCTTTGCCAGCGCGGATATCCGTGCTGCAGGGCCTGCGAATTCGCGATCCTCGCGCAGCATGAAACCATAGTCCTTGATCACGGTGCCGCAGCCCGACGCCGTCACCAGGATGGCGTCGAGGCCGCCTTGTTCCGCTTCGCTTTGCCACACGGCGATGTTGGCGCGGGCGCGGGCCAGCGCGTCGCCGTCCTGTCCGAGGTGATGGGTGAGCGCGCCGCAGCATTGCTCGTCCTTGACCAGCACCACCTCGATGCCGTGGCGGGTCAACAGATTGATGGCGGCCTGGTTGATGCGCGGCGCCAGCACCTGCTGGGCACAGCCCTGCAGCAGCGCGACCCGCCCGCGTTTGTCGCCGACGGCCGGGAAAACACTGCCGGCGGCAGGTCCCGGCGCCGGCAGGCTGCCGGGGGCCAGCGCCAGCATCGCCTTGATCCGGCGCAGCAGGGTGGGCGTCGCCGAAGCGTTTTTCGGCGTCGGCAACAGGGCTGCGAGCGGCCGGCCCAGCCGCGCCATGATCATGCCGGCGCGGAACAGGCCGGGCCGCGGCAGCACAAAGGCCAGCACCGCGCGCAAGGCCCGCTCCGGCAGCGGCCGCGAATAATCCCGTTCGATCCGGACCCGCGCCTGATCGACCAGATGCATGTAGTTCACGCCTGACGGGCAGGTCGTCATGCAGGCCAGGCACGACAGACAGCGGTCGATATGCTTGACCACGTCCGCCGTCGGCGGGCGATCCTTCTCCAGCATCTCCTTGATGAGATAGATCCGGCCGCGCGGGCTATCGAGTTCGTCGCCGAGCAGCACATAGGTCGGACAGGTCGCGGTGCAGAACCCGCAATGCACGCACGCGCGCAGGATCTTGTCGGCCTCGGCGATGTCGGGGTTGGCGAGTTGGGCGAGTGAGAATTCGGTTTTCATGTCGCGGCTGCCCGCAACATGCGGCCCCGGTTGAGGATGTTTTTGGGATCGAAGCTCAAGCGGACGCGTTCGCTCAAGGCGGCAACCCCACCCGCTTGCGGGTGGAACACGTCGACTTGACGCCGCACCAGTTCGGATGCCCGGACCAGCATGGCATGGCCGCCGGCGGCTTCGACGCGCTGCCGCAGCAGCGCCGCCTGCGCGTCCGGCTTGGGCGGCAATGCCGCCCAGATCAGGCCGCCGCCCCAGTCGTAGATCACGTCGCCCCCGGTATCGCGCGCCAGTGCCTGGCCGAGCGCGCCGCCTGCGGCCGGCGGACACACGATCCGCCACACCGGCCACGCCCCCAGCGCACCTTGGGCCGCAAACGGATGAACGTCGCGGATCGAACTCCAGATCACCGCGGAGGTCGCGCCCTCAAGGATTTCCGCCGCGCCAAATGGCGCCAGCGTCTTGCCGAGCGAGTTGGCGCGGTCCGCAACCGAGGCCGCAATGCCTTCCAGCCGCAACAGGGTAACCGCCTGCCCGGGCGCGTCGAGGCCCGCCAGTGCGCTGGCCGCGGGCCGGAACGCCGAATTCGCCAGATGCGCCGCGCCCGAGACGTCATAGGGCGAGCCAAGTGCCGCCGTCATCGCCCGGTTGGCCGTGAGATCGTCGAGCCCCCGCAGCACCAGCGTGCGCTCGCTCTCGGGCTTCGGCATCACCTTCAACGTCACTTCCGTCATGACCGCCAGCGTGCCCCACGAGCCCGCCAGCAATTTGCAAAGATCATAGCCGGTGACGTTCTTCACCACCCGCCCCCCGGTTTTGAAACTGTCGCCGAAACCGGACACCGCATGCGCGCCCAAGAGATGATCGCGGGCGCCGCCGGCCCTGATGCGGCGTGGGCCGGCCAGACCAGCCCCGATCATGCCGCCGATGGTGCCGGCACCGGAGACGCCCAGCAGCGCGGAAATATCCATCGGCTCGAAGGCGAATTGCTGGTTCTTGGAGTCGATCAGCGACTGCACGTCGGCGAGCGGCGCACCCGCCTGCACCGTGATGATCAGCTCGTTCGGCTCATAGGCGGTGACCGCGTTGAGCGCGGACAGATCGAGCACCGCGTTGGTCGCCATCGGCTGGCCGACCAGGCGCCGTGATCCATGGCCGATGATCTCCAGCGGCTGTTCGCTGGCGATCGCCGCCCGCACCACCTGCTCGACGTCCTGGGCGTCTCGTACTCTTGGATTGTCCACGTGCGCCTGCTTCAAAATCGCGGAAGTTCGGGAAACGCCAGCTTGCCGCCATGCACATGGACGCGGCCGAGTTCGGCGCAGCGATGCAGGGTCGGAAACACCTTGCCGGGATTGAGCAGGCCCTGGGCGTCGAACGCGCATTTCAGCCGCTGCTGCTGGTTGAGGTCGATCTCGGTGAACATTTCCGGCATCAGGTCGCGCTTCTCGATGCCGACGCCATGCTCGCCGGTCAGCACGCCGCCGAGCTCGACGCAGCAGCGCAGGATGTCGGCGCCGAACGCCTCGGCGCGCTCCATCTCGCCGGGCTGGTTGGCATCGTAGAGGATCAGGGGATGCAGGTTGCCGTCGCCGGCGTGAAACACGTTGGCGACCCGCAGATCGTATTTGGCCGAGAGATCGCGGATGCGCGCCAGCGCCTTGGGCAGCGCGCCGCGCGGAATGGTGCCGTCCATGCAGAGATAATCCGGCGAAATCCGGCCCACCGCCGGAAACGCCGCCTTGCGGCCGGCCCAGAACAGATTGCGCTCGGCTTCGGAGGTGGAAATCTGCAGCGTGGTGGAGCCGCAGCCTTTCGCGATGGCCTCGACGCGGCCGATCAATTCGTCGACCTCGACACCGGGACCATCGAGCTCGATGATCAGGAGCGCCTCGACGTCGAGCGGATAGCCGGCATGCACGAAGGCTTCAGCGGCGTGGATCGCCGGCTTGTCCATCATCTCCATGCCGCCCGGAATGATACCGGCGCCGATGATGCGGGCGACACATTCGCCGGCGGCCTCGACTTCGGCAAAGCCGACCATCAGCGCCCGCGCCGTCTCCGGCTTCTGCAGGATCCGCACCGTGATCTCGGTGATGACACCGAGCAAGCCTTCGGAGCCGGTGATGATGCCCATCAGATCGTAGCCGCTATTTTCGGCCGACTTGCCGCCGATGCGCAGGATTTCGCCGCTCATCAAGACAATTTCGCAGCCCAGCACGTTGTTGGTGGTCATGCCGTATTTCAGGCAATGCACGCCGCCGGAATTTTCTGCGACATTGCCGCCGATCGAGCAGGCGATCTGCGACGACGGATCCGGCGCATAGTAAAATCCCGCATGCGCTACCGCTTGGCTGATGGCAAGATTGGTGACGCCGGGTTCGGTCACCACCACGCGATTATCGAAATCGATCTCGCGGATACGCTTGAATTTGCCGAGGCCCAGCAGCACGCCATCGGCCAGCGGCAACGCGCCTCCGGACAGCGAGGTGCCGGAGCCGCGCGGCACCACCTTGATGCCCTGCTCGCAGCAATATTTCAGGACTTTTGACACCTGCTCGGTCGTGTCGGGCAGCACCACGACCATCGGCGGCTGACGATAGGCCATCAGGCCATCCGACTCGTACGGGATCATTTCAGCGGCACTGTCGATCACGCCCTCGCCCGGCACGATCGCGCGCAAGGCGGCCACGATGGCGTCGCGGCGATCCAGAACCGCCTGATCGGAAGCCGGCATCATAATGGCCATGCGTTTCCTCCAGGGCCTAAGCGCGTTATCGATTTGTCGCGGCAAATCAAGCACGTCTGGGCGCACTTGGGTAGGCCATGCCGGAACTGTCAAAGTTTCGTGGCTTGTCCAATCGAAGCGGGCCTGCCAAAAGCAACCGACCTCTAGGGAAGAGACGAAGAGCACCACATGAAAACACCGATCTTGAGTTCGCTGGTTATCGTCACCTCATTGATTTCAGCGTCAGGCGCGCTGGCGCAGGACGCCACCGCCGGCAAGTCCTCGTTCAACAAATGCCTGGCCTGCCATGCGATCGGCGAAGGCGCCAAGAACAAGGTCGGCCCGGAGCTGAACGGGCTCGACGGCCGCAAGTCCGGCACCGCGGACAGCTATTCCTATTCGGAGGCCAACAAGAACTCCGGCATTACCTGGGGCAAGGATCAGTTCCTCGACTACATCAAGGAGCCGAAGGCGAAGATTCCCGGCACCAAGATGGTGTTCGCCGGCATCAAGAACGAGAAAGAGGCCAACGACCTCTGGGCGTTCCTCGCGCAATACGACAAGGACGGCAAGACGAAGTAACGGCCGCCGACGCAAAATTTCGAAAACAACCCCATGCAAAGATACGAACGGGGCCCGGCGCGCGGCCACCGGGCGGCTTGAGCTAATGGCATGATAGGAAAATAGTCCGCCGTCACGGCCCAACCGGATCCCATCCCGCGCTAATTCGCGACGGCCGCCGTGTTCTTCGCCATGCCGCCAATCATCGCCTCGATCTCCGAGATCACGAGATCGGGCTCCGCGTTCTGCACCATGTGACCGAGCCCGGGCACCACGATCAGTTTGGCGTTGGGCGCGGTCGCCGCCAGGGGGCGCGAATGGATGTGGGTCGACACCGTCTTGTCGGACCCGTCACCGGCAATGATCGTGATCGGCGACTTGATCTCGGCATAGCGCGGCGCCTGTTCGGCGACTTCAGCCTTCAGCGTCACCAGATCGCGCGCATTGGCGAGAAATTCGCGCGGGCGCAGCAGCAACGAGGTTGCGCTGTTTTCGACATAGCCATCCGGCACCGGTTGCGGCAGAAACACGCCGCGGACGCCGGGACCGACGAGCACCGTGCCGAGCGGCAGCGTAATCGTGTAGGCCAGCAGCGGGCCGATCACCGGCACAGCGACGATCTTGTTGTAGCGCCCGACGCCGCCTGGCCACGGATAGGCGACGGGCGCCAGCATCACCATGCCGGCGACGCGCTCGGGATAATCCAGCGCCATGCGCGCGCCGAGTGCGCCGGCCCAGGAATGCACCACAAAGATCGCGCGGCCGATTCCGAGCTTCGCCAGCGCCTCGTCGATCATCCGGCCCTGGATCGCGGGCGTTGAGTCCTCGAGATTGGCGCGCGTGCTCCAGCCATGCCCGGGCCGATCGATCAGGATCACGCGATGGCTTTTCGCAAGCCGCTCGCCGACCGGCTGCCGCATCACTTCGAGATTGGCACTCGCGCCATGCAGCATCACGATGGGCAGAGCTGCCGGATCGCGCGGGCCGATATCGACGACATGAAGGGCCGCGCCCGCGACCTCGATCATCCGGCCCTGGGCGGGATGGGCCCGCTCAAGGCGCCAAACCCCGGCCTGCGTGACCAGCGCCAGGATCGCCAGCGCCGCCACGACAATCGCTATCACCATTGAAAATGTCCGAATGATCTTTGGCACCAACGAGATACGGCCGGAATGGCTGCCGGTTTCGGGGTTTTCCACAGCCGGCGGCCCCTGTGGATAGCGGGGTCATACTGACGTCATCGGGCTTTTTATACAGTCACGCTAACACTTTCGCCATGTGCCGACGTGTCTGATCGAGGTGTGGCCGACACCTGAACTTGTACCCAAAATCCACAGGAACGCAGGGCGGGGACCACAAATTATTCCACGGTACAATCGGAGGACTATCGATGATTCCCGACCTCAACGAAGCGGCCATCGACCAGATCGTGGCGACCTGCAATGGCGACATCCGTGGCGCGCTGAAGGCGCTGCTCCTCGTCAACGAGCAGCTGGAAGCGGAACTGGCGCAGTTCTACGCGGCGGTAGGTCTCGACGGCATGGCCCGCGGCAGCAACCTGCTGCATTAGATTCTTGCTTTGACGCGTTTGCTTTGACGCGTTCTCCTGACGCGAACCGACTTGGTTCGAAAGCGCTCTAATTATTTGTCCTCGCCCGCCGGTGCGGCGGGGGGTGGGTCTTCCGCCTTCGGACAGGCGCCGATTGTCGTACGCGCAAGCTTGGCATCGTCGAGCGATCTGTAGGGCCCACTGCCGAAGGTAGTGTTTCCGCCAACTTGGGCATTGATGACGGGATTGCTGGTGACGATATCGCATTGGCCGGTCGCGCCATTACCGACCACCCAATAGTCCGCGAGAGCTAAGTTTCCGGCGGCGATCATCATCGCGCCGGCCAGCAGCAATGATTTCATGGCTTCGTTCCTGACAAGCTGACAGCCGATAATAATGCGTTGGCGGGAATCGTTCCGGCCTGTCCGGAAACAGGGTTAATCGCTCTGGAGCATTATCGGTTCTGATTGAATCAGAACCGAAGCTCCAGATTCTTGTTTTGACGCGTTTTCTCGGCCTTAGGTAGCAGATGCACCAACGGAAAGGGCCGAAATTTCGGGCCATTTTCGCAGTGCATCACTATCTGAGCCGAGAAAGGTTCTGAAGTAACGGTGTTCAAGCGCCAACCTGACTACACAACCCGCGCGCGCCGGTGTTATCTGTCCAAATGAACCGGTTGCAACTTGGGCTCGCGAGGGCCGGGACCATCTTGCTCACGCTCCTATTCTGGGTGTGGCTAGCCGTCAAATCCATCGTCACCCTAATAGGGGCGACGACTGTGGGTGATGATTACAACCAGTTCGTTGAACGACTGCCAGCGGTCCTGACTTGGCTTTACTCCACGCCGTGGTGGGTGCCGGGAGGACTTGCGACCGCTCTAACTGTATTTCTAATTTGGCTGTCGTGGCCGCGCCAGACCACCGGTCTACAGTCGCAGGTAACAACTGAGGGACAGCCTCGAATCTTTGCTGGAGACGGCATCCTTTCTCGCGCGCTTCCTATTACTCCGATTGCCACAGCATCGGCACGCCGCGATAACCCTCAGTTTAGATCTGAGTTGACGGCCAGAAAGTATCAGATCCAAACTTGGATAGATGGACTTTTAGCAGAAGCATTGTTCGCAACTCAACGGCGCAAATCACGGGAAATCACACAGAGTCAGTTCGACGATGAAATCAGGGTCCTAGCAGCGCGCAGAAACGGGGGTATCAGTCAGTACGCTGACGACCTGATTGAGGATGCGGCAAAGCTAGCTCCGGATGGGACGAAGACTCTTAATACTTTACGCACTACGGCCCGCGCTGGGAATTACAGGCACGGGGGTGAGTTTTTGTCATCAAACCACGCCAGCCTGATTGCGACCCTGGATGCGAATAAGAAACAATTCGCTGACTTGATAGATGGAGCATTGCTACGCGCCAAATCATCTCTGGGTGATCGGGTAGGATCGATGACATTGCGTCTAAACTATAAGCCGGGCCGAGATCAGATTCTCACCGCTTCAATCATTCCCGCCAAAAAACTGACGGATGTTGTTGCGCTCGGTAGCTATGCGGTGACCGCCCACTACGAAACACACGCTGAATGGAAATGGTGCTTACCCCAGCGGCTAGCAGAGCGCGCCAATTTGATAGTCGGCGAACTGATAGACGTCCCATTTGTTGAGCGGATGCACATCTCCTCGAATCCGCAGGACCGCACCATACTTGCGGGGTCGGAGCTAGTTTTACCGAAGGGCACCGATATGATCGAGGGATGCTTAGTACTTGTAAAAATTGAGGTATCCACAGGTGATGGCGAGTTTGTCCTGAAGAGATTATTGAATTTGCGCCTTGGGGATGGACGACAGTTCATAGATACGCTGGACTTAGACGCGCACGCCTTCATCGAAGATCGTAGCGCTAAAATTTAGTCGGGACGAAGTTCGCGCGATCCAATCACCTGAAGCGGGAACGCTACGCGAACCGGCATCCACTTCGCTCGAAAACGCTCTGGAGCACATCGGTTCTGATTGAATCAGATATCGCGGCCTTCGACCTTTTCGGTCAGCGTCCTGACCAGTTCCGGCACCTTTTCGAGGTGCGGGTTGACGGCCAGCGCCTTGCGGAACGCTTCCAGCGCACGCTTTTCCTCGCCGATGTCCTGCATGATCATGCCGAGCCCGGCCAGCGCGCCGAAATGGCGCGGTTCGCGGATCAGCACCTGCCGGATGTCCTCGAGCGAATGCGCATAGTCGTTCTTCAGGTAGTAAAGCGTCGCGCGCCGGTTCCAGGCCTCGATATAATCGGGACGCAGCTTGACCACGGAATCGAGCAGCTTGAGCGCGATGTCGGCCTTCTGCGCGTCCATCGCCGCCTTGGCGCGCACCATCAGCAGCGCCGCGGTGTCGCTTGGGGTCTGCAGCCACAGCGCCCAGATCCGCGCCTCGACATGCCTGGCGCTGGCCTCATCGGGTGCGGCCTTCAGCGCGCCGAACAGGAAGTCGAGGCCGCGCGTCCGATCGGCGCCGACCTTGGGCAATTTACTCGGCGCTTCCGGCAGCTTCTTTTGGCTCTTGGGCGGCGGGATGACCCGCGGGTCGTTCTGGGCAAACGCCATGACCGGCACGGCTGTCATCACAGCGGCGGCGAGGATCGCGATCCGGCAGTTGCGGGGTTGCGGGAATCTCAGGGCCATGGGCCAAGTCTAGAGCCTTTTCCGTTCCGATGGAATCGGAACGGGGCTTCAGATTCTTGTTTTGACGCGTTTTCTTGACGCGAACCGGCGTCCACCCCGGATCAAGTCCGGGGCAGGCTTTCGCTGGAAAACGCTCTAGACGTGCAAAATCCCGCTGCAAAGCAGCAACTCGTCAAAGACCTGTGAAGCGAGACGGAATCGCGAGACGGAATCGAAGGGGCTGGAAGCCGACCTCAGCCCTGACGGGCCTTGAAGCGGCGCTGCACCTTGTTGATCACGTAAACCCGGCCCTTGCGGCGGACCAGACGGTTGTTGCGGTGGCGACCGCGCAGCGATTTCAGCGAGTTACGGACCTTCATGGGACAATCCTGATGCGTTGAAAGGCCGTGATGGAGGCCGAACCTGCACTACCCGAAAGTGGCAAAATGAGATTTATCCCGCCAGCGGCCAAACCGCCCGGGACGGGGCGGTTTCTAAGCCATCGCAGGGGAGAATGTCAATCAAGTCGGGGAAATCATGCCGACCTGCCCCGCAGGCCCGCTACTCGGCTGATTTTTAGCTATTTTTCTCAAAAATATAGCGTCAATTAGCCTCAGAATTTGAACCCCGGCGGCGTGGTGAAGCGTCTAAGAGGAAGCGCCCCCCGGCGCCGCCGATGGCGCGCCTTCCCGCAGAATGGAACTGACCTGCTTATGACGACCGCTCCCCGGCCGACCATCAAGACTGCGGTATTGCCCCCTGACGCTCCCATCGACCTGTCCGGAAACGCCAGGCTGCTGCTGCCGGCCGGCGTGCTGCCCTATCAGCTCAACTGGCCGTACATTCTGGCGATCGGCGCCTATCACGGCCTCGCGCTGCTGGCGTTCATGCCCGGCTATTTCAGCTGGAGCGGTCTGATCGTCGCGATCCTGGGCACGCATCTGTGCGGGCTGTTCGGCATCAACCTTTGCTACCACCGGCTTCTCACCCATCGCGGCCTGAAATGCCCGAAATGGCTGGAGCATGCGATGGTTGTGATCGCGATGTCCTGCCTGCAGGAAACGCCGGCACGCTGGGTCGCGATCCATCGCCGCCATCATCAATTCGCCGACCAGCAGCCGGACCCGCATAGTCCGCTGGCCAGTTTCTTCTGGGCGCATATCGGCTGGATCCTGGTGCATCAGCCGGAGCTGTCGCGGCTCGGCATCTACGAACGCTACGCCAAGGACATTTTGCGCGATCGTTTCTATGTCGCGCTCGAACGCCATAACTGGCTGGTCTGGATCAATCTCATCCAGATGCCGCTGTTCTTCGCCGCGGGATTCGCCGTGGCCTGGCTGTTTGGCGCAACGCCGGCCGATGCAACGCAGACGGGTTTGAGCATTCTCCTGTTCGGCGTCTTCGTCCGCACGGTCCTCGTCTGGCACATCACCTGGGCCGTCAATTCGGTGACGCATGTGTGGGGCTACCGGAATTATGAGACCGACGAAGACAGCCGCAACAACATGATCGTCGGCCTGATCTCGAACGGCGAAGGCTGGCACAACAACCACCACGCCGATCCGCGCTCGGCGCGCCATGGTCATCGCTGGTGGGAGATGGACAATACCTGGCTCACCATCCGCGTGTTGGCCCGGCTCGGGTTGGCGACCGACGTCGTGGCGCCGAGCGCGCATCTCGCAAAACAGCCTGCGGGAAGCAAGCTGACGACGCGCGGTTCGACGGGTGTGCCGGTTGAATGAGAGCCCGGCTGCGGATAAAAAATCGCGAAATAGCCTCATGCAAATTAGACTGAGCCCCGGCTCGCAGCACTCGTGCTGCGTTGCGTCCGTGCGCACGAGGATAAAATGGTCCGTCGTTACGGACAAACATAGCACCGTTGATGCTCACAATTCCGCTTCCGCTTTCGGCAGCATACCGGATCTCGCAAGCCGCCCGCCCATGAGATTATGGGTTCACGGCCTGATCTCTTCCTGCGCTAATTCGGGAATTCCACCATCGCCTCCCCGGTCGCGACCTTCTCGCCCGTCTGGTTGCGCACCATGACGTCGATCAAGACCCAGCGCGAATTCTTCGTCACCTGCTTCGACTTGACGATCCCCGTCGGTTGGATGGTGTCGCCGGGGCGCACCGGTTTGACCCATCGCGTTTCCAGGCGGCGGTGGATGGCACCGGCCGGATAGGCCCAGTCGGTCAGCATCCGCGAGATCAGCCCGAAATTGTTCATGCCGTGCATGATGATGCCGCCGAAATTGGTCTTGCCGAAATTACCCTTCATGAAGTCGTCGTCGAGATGCAGCGGGTTGTAGTCGAGCGAGGCATCGCAAAACAGCCGGATGGATTCGCGGCTGACCGCGAATTTCGGCCCAATGATGCTGTCGCCGGCATTCAGGTTTTCAAAGCTGGTGATCATGATCCCTCTCCTCGGCTTGTTCTATTCGGGCCGGATGGTCCAGCCGCGGCCGGAACAGATCACGTCGCCATGCTGGTTGAAGAAGACGTTGTCGTGCACCACGAACAGCCGCTCGCGCTTGATGAATTTGTCGAGCGCGCGGGCCTGCAACGTAATGACGTCGTTCGGCCGCGCCGGAATGTTGTAGCTCCAGGATTGCCCGGCATTGACGGTGCCGGGCGAGCGCATCCAGTCATCGGCCGGCGTGCAGGAAAACATCAGCAGGATGTGGATCGAGGGCGGCGCTATAAGCCCGCCGTAACGGGTGGTCTTCGCATAGGCCTCGTCGAAATAGATCGGGTGATCCTCGCCGACCGATTTGCAATAGAGCTCGATCGCTTCTTTTGTCAGCGTGTAGGGAATGGTCTTGCGCGGCGCGCCGGGGACGATGTCGTCCCAGACCTTGCGCAAATTGGCATCTTTCCAGAAATCGGTCTCGAAGGCCTCCGCTTGCGCCATGCCGTCCTCCTGTTTTTCCGCCTGTTGTTCCGCGATCCGGCTTCCGCCGCCTTGCGAAATTTGTTATATAGTATAATCAATTTGCCAGACCGAAAAATCAAGCCGCCGGGAACCCCAAATGGCCAAGCTCAAGCTGCCCAATATCGACGACGTCGTGGCGATCGACATCCACACCCACGCCGAGGAGCCCTGCGGCATGCATGGCGACGACGGCTATGACGATTTCCAGGCGCAGATGGCCGACTATTTCAAGTCGCCGCACAAGCATCCGCCGACCGTGCCGGAAACCGCGGCCTATTACCGCTCCAAGAAAATCGCGGCCGTGATCTTCCCGGTCGACGCCGAACGCGAGACCGGTTTCCGCCGCTACAACAATTACGAGATGCTGGAAGTCGCCTCCGACCATCTCGACGTCCTGATCCCCTTCGTCAGCATCGATCCCCATAAAGGCAAGCTCGGCGTGCGCGAAGCGCGAAAGCTGATCGAGGAATACGGCGTCCGCGGCTTCAAATTCCACCCGACCATGCAGGGCTTCTATGCCAACGACCGCATGGCCTATCCGCTCTATGAGGCCATCAATGAGGGCGGCGCGATCGCGCTGTTCCATACCGGCCAGACCGGCGTCGGATCCGGCATGCCCGGCGGCATGGGCATGCGGCTGAAATATTCCAACCCGATGTATATGGACGACGTCGCGGCGGATTTCCCCGATTTGAAGATCATCCTCGCCCATCCTTCGTTCCCCTGGCAGGAAGAGGCGCTGTCGGTCGCGACCCACAAGCCGAACGTCTATATCGACCTCTCCGGCTGGTCGCCGAAATATTTCCCGCCGATCCTGGTGCGCTACATCAACTCGATCCTGCAGGACAAGATGCTGTTCGGCTCGGACTGGCCTGTCATCACGCCGGACCGCTGGCTGGCGGATTTTGCCAAGCTCGATATCCGCGACGAGATAAGGCCGAAGGTGTTGAAGGCCAACGCGCGGAAGATTTTGGGTAT
>Ga0307517_10000543_pt1 | contig 64604 bp, 77 predicted proteins | sample 23_EM_MG_FD_194515 | JGI IMG/M metagenome (GOLD analysis project Ga0307517, IMG submission 194515) | Populus trichocarpa ectomycorrhiza microbial communities from riparian zone in the Pacific Northwest, United States - 23_EM | ecosystem: Host-associated > Plants > Roots > Unclassified | place...
GCAAGAAAAGTCTAAATAACCATGACAGTATTCAGGACAATGAATATGTCAATGGGATTTGTAATTTTATCAGCATTTTCAATATCATTTTCCTACCCTGAAAATGATGTTATGCACCCTGTGCATGACGCACATACGAAGCCTGACCAAACTCCAAAGGGAAATGAAATACAAATACATCATACACTTACAACGGCTGATACGGAGGGCAGGTAGCGGCGGCGGAAATTCTCGTTCACCAGGTCTTACCGCCCACATGCTGATTCATTAGAAGCTTCTGGCACAACTCCCGAACAACAACCTCAGCTTCAAGTCTTCAAGGGCTAGGGGATGAGTAATAAGTTGACGAAAAAACGGGGAAATGGAGAAAGTCACATACGACAACTTCACAACTCTACCGAAGCGACGAGGGCTGCGCTCTTCTCGGACCGTGCTCTGATGGTGCACTTGAATGGAGGAGGGTGGCTGAGTGAGGTGTCAGTCGCCAGCGTATTAAGGGACCGGGGGGGAGGGACGGCTGGGAGAGGTCCGCCAGTCCGGGGCGTTACGGGGAACTTACCTGATCGTTCCGTCGGTGTAATGAATCTTGGGTTCGACCACATTCCCAAACCCATCGACATATTTCTCGATGTCGAACACCGCCAACGACATGGCACAAGCGAGCCATAGCGACGATTGCGCAAGGTTAAGCCCCGGACCTGTCCAACAAACAACGAAGAGGCAAAGTGGATCAGTTGGTTCGGTCGTTTGGAGAGGAAGAAGAAGCATGTGGGGAAAGTATCATGAAATCGAAACCTAGACCCGACCCATTGTCCTTCCCAGTCAAATCCACAAATCACAAGGTAAAAAGCGACAAAGTGGTGGATAATAACGCAACAGCGACACTCACAGATCCTTCTCCCATACCCAAAGACCGTCGAACGAGGATCCGGCTCAGGGCGATCTCCCAAAAACCGTTCAGGATTGAATTCCAGCGGATTAACGTACGTATCCGGATCGTGCAAAATTTGCCTGTTTAATCAAATTTCAGTCACGGGGGGGGGTCTCTTCCTCCCGTCCTTTACTTACCAGATATTCGCGATCACCGAGGATCCCTTGGGAATGAAATGCCTCCCGTAAACGTCGTTTTCGGTAGCAGTGTGTGGAGCTCCTGGTGGTGCCCCCGCAGTTAGCCTCTCCCGGGACAAAAGGCTGTGGCTTCGAAGAATGGCAGACTCACCCAGTGGTCCCACCGGATTCCATCGGAGCACCTCTTTCATCAATGCATCGACATAAGGAAGGTTGGACTGATCAGCCAACGTTGGGAACCTATCGCTCTCAATGACCCCATCAATCTCCGCCTGAGCTTTACGCTGAACTTCAGGGTGCATCATCATCGCCAAGTAAAATGAACCTATCGCTGACACGGTCTGGATGAGGATGCGAGCGTGCCCGTGGGTCAGGGGGTATTAGGGTTCGTTTCAGTGGTCATGGACGCGAGAAGCAAGATGGGATAACCTCACAGTGTGAGCTCCTCCTAAAAGCACGAAAAGCGGGGCAAGCGAACAGCAACCACGCTCCGTGAGCATACGACGTACTTCAGTTTGAAGCATGGTAAGGCGTACCTGCATATAGCGAAGAAGCCGAACATTTGATGTTAGACTCGGTCTCTGGCGTAATCTCCTGGTTTTCAAGCAATTCGGACGTGAACGACGGAACAGCCGTTCCAGCAGCCTACGGTAACGAACGTTAATATACTCCGACATCGAAATCCAATGATACGAGCTAAGTAGTTTGTTCCCCCCTGACCCTCCGCCCGCGCCCGTGGGTAGGGATGAAGAGCAATGGAGGGAGCATAGCCTTTTTGGAACGACCCACAACTCACCATCTGATCCCTTACGAATTGATGAGGCATATCTGTCATGTCGGTCAACAGGTCCGCGAACCGCTTGGCTTTCGCTTTCCATCCCGCTCCAGGGAACCAGTCAGGCACGTGGCGCACTATTCGTAGAGAGACATGAAGATACCCAATGATGCGCCGGCGAGGGGGGCGTGACTTACGAAGAGGGATCAGGTCTACAAGGTAAGCTCCAGGCTCCGTGCACTCAGAAAACCCGTTCACAGCAGCCTCGACAACGTCCAAGTAGGGATCGTCGTGCTCCTTGACGGAATACCCGTAAGAGATCATCATAATGATAGCTCCCACCATCCTAAACGTAGATATATGTCAGAAACGTCAGACCTGCGAGCGGGCGAGACTCGGGGTCAAAAAGTAAAATATGACCGCCGCGACGAAGTATGGGATGTGTATGTCTGGTCGCCAATGGCCAATACCGCAGAAACCAGTCACCTGCCAACGACATCACAAGAACGGAATCGAAGAGAAGGCCTCTGGTTCGGCACATGCCCGGGCTACCAATTACAGGAAAAACAAGGGATGTTCAAAAAGGAAAAGTGGAAAGGGAGACTGCCTGTAAAGTCATCGTTGACAACTTCACCATACCACTCACTTGCGAATTTGGTGAACCAGCGAACCAGGATCAGCCATCACCCTCGCCACGAACTTGGCCGTCTCCTTCTCCTGTAACGGCGCAAATCTCTCCACGCTCGCCCGCGTTCCGATCAATCTGCTCAAGTGCTTCCTAACTTCCCGGAACCGCGGACCGTACCGGGTGAGAACCAAAGATTGACTCCACCCAACGATCTCGCCACCCATCATAAGCACAGGTCTGTCGGAGTAGGTAGCTGACCTTTTATCGAGAAGGTCGACGGCGGCTTTATGCGAGTTGAGTATTATCGTTTCCTGACCCAGAACGTTGATGTACGTGACATCCCCTATGTGTGCAGAAAATCCCATGAGCATAGGTTCGCGTCAAAGTGCGAATTGTGTGGACGAGGGCGGAGATGAATGAAAGAGAACTCACCGTACTGTTTACCCCAGGCACCAAACCGCTCCCAAATATGGGTAGCAGGTAAGTCAAAGAGATTACCCACGATAGGATAGCCCTTGGGACCGGGCGGCAGATGTGAACGCGAGCGCCATCGAGCCAAGCGCACGAGGGCGGCACATCCAAGGATCAGAGAAGCCGAGGAGAGGTACGGATGGTCGTTTACCACGTCGAGAATCGGGGCGGCCGTTTCCATCTATTACCAAGCAGGGGAGATAGCAGAGGATGGTTTGTGATCGCCGGTGGAAGTGTCAAGACCGCGATCGAAGTTGCGAGTGGTCCCGGCGGCGTGTCGTCGAGGGAGGGGGGTGCGAAGAGAGGGAAAACACATGCACAGGATGCGCCGAACTACCACTTAAATACGTGACCGTACTGAGGCTGAGGGCACGGTTGGTGAGACGTGATTGGCGAAGGGTCCGGTCATCGCGAGAAGATGAATCATGCGAGCCCTCAGCCCTAGGTGAAGAGGGCTCGTCACAAGGCCGCCTAGTCCATTCTGAAGACTTGCGGTATTAATCGCACACCTTCTATTCGGCTGTTCGTACCCCATAGTGGGGGGAGGGTACGACTGCTAGTTGGTCTGTTCGTATGTGACGGACACTTGTTTTCATCCACTGGCATGTGGGAATACCTCCATCTAGTGGTGGTCAGTTAACAAGGTGCCCCAGAGTCGCGAATCCTACGTGATGGAACTTATCAGTCCCTCATTACCAAATCCGGTAAGAGGTCAACCGGCCCGTGCGCCGCCGTTCCCCCACATTTTCATCGCCCTGATCATCGAACCTTCGGTTTGTTACATCCCATGCCCCCACACAGAACGCTACCACAAGAGCTCGTCGATCAAGTCATCGATGAGCTCGGCGACGCCTATCGTGACCCTGATCACGACAAACGCCCCGACCATCGTATCGTTGCGTGCGAGGCACTTCATGCATGTGCATTGGTCTCCAAGAACTGGACCAATCGCTCCCGTGTGCATTTGTTTAGGGATGCCAAGATCAGAGGAGATGAGGACGGTCTGTGCCTTATTCCTCCACAATCCCTCATGCCATACGTTACGAGGCTGAAGATACTACTGTGGTGCCAATATTATCGGCTCTTCCCCTCCCGAGATCTCCTGACGCCGTTCTACACGGCTCCGGTAGCATACCTTAGAATCACAGGAGGGGTACTCGCTACTGAGGCGAAAGTTTGTCTCGTGGAATGCATCGCCGCCCTTTCCGCCTCGCTGCAAACATTGGTGTTCAAATCCTGTTCGCTCTCCCTCCATCTGATCACCGATATCCTGGTGGCACACCCCAGCCTCAAGCGCCTTCACCTCCTCCATTGCGACGTGAAGCCCGTAAAGTCAGACCATTCCGTGATACCCCCCCTGGGCATGTGTTCGGAGGCACCAGATCTGGAACTCGGTGATTTCTCACAACCCATGTGGGGGGGCCACGATCTCGCCATAGCCGCGGTCGCCCAACTTCCGAAATACTTTGGCAGGCTCGACTTCTATCACCTGCATAACCCGGGCGTGATTCATGCGACGAACGCTTTAATCAAAACAAACGCAAAGTCGCTCTCATCTCTTACAGTACACATTATCTCTGGTACGTCAGGGATACTTAACCATTACCACACCACTAACTGTTATCGAAATATAGAGGGTGGTCAGCCGCCCTTCAGCCTGGAAGGCTGTTTCAACCTGTCCGAACTGACTTTAGACATGAGCCGTGCGAACTCGTGTATTGTAACGACCTCCTTCGATATCATCTCAACCCTCGACCCAATACAACGCAGTCGCCTGGAGTGGATCAAGTTGACAACAAGCTGTGTTTACCAACGGACCCGCGTGGGATCCCGGACTGCGCTTGCTCAGACGTGGGGAAACCTCGATACTGTCCCATCCGGGCTGGCGAAGGTCGCTATCAGTATGAGGAGAAAGAGACTAACTTTTGTCCTCGTCTCTACGGGGACACATAAGGAGGAGTGCATATCTTTCGAGAGGAAGTGGCTGCCCGAGCTGCTACCCCGTTTTCATGAGCTGGGGTCGTCGCGTGTCGATTACGGGCGAGGCCGCCTCACACTCGCCGCAGACTATGATTGCTTTTGCTGTCATGTAACCACTTGTATGGGAAAGGATTTTAACGATCCTTCTCGAGGTTAATATCACCGTTCGTTGTTACATCTCACCAACACCCGAGCCCCTCCTCATCGTTTCTCTGCAGTTATCAGAATCACTTACCCGCTCTCTGACCTCTGTAGGCCTTTCGTAGGGAATAGTTTCTTCAGCTTATCTGCATTTGAAGTATTCTGTTGTGTATACACAAAGTCATGCGCCGTAAATCTGCGGCAATAACCGGCGGGCCTTTCATTGTCTCAGGGAAAGGTATAGCGATCCAGGTTATGAAAGCTCCGCCCAGATGGACGATAATGGACGCAGAATGAGAGCGCTGACCAGTACCAGAACCCGCATAGCGCTGCCGGTTGTGGAGACCTACTTTGTGGAGACCTACTTTGCGGGGTAGGTTTCGACTGCGTTTAGAATATCGACCGTCACTCTGACCTTGTTTGCATACGTTGCCATTATCACCGGTTTGGTGTGAGGCGTCCTAGCGAGGCTGCGGAGGTTGGATTCAAAAGGTGCAGGCAGTTAGACCGGAGGTTTACGTGCCCTTGAGCAGAACATACATACGGCGTTGGTGGCAAAAAAAAGCACCTCTGTGCCGATAATGATATCAATCCTCTCTGTTTATGAAGGGGAAAGGAAGCGAGATCACTGATTTCGTGTGCAGGGCCATGCCGGCGGCACAGACACCGAAGAGGAGCGCCAGTGTTAGTCTGTCTCGACCAGAACTGTGGAAACGCAAGGCTTCTTTTTCTTCTTTTCTTTTGAATTGGGTATCTTACCTGTGAGGAACATCGTGACTCCGTTAACGAATGCTACGCCAAAGGGCGGATGTGCTCCTTTGGCTTTTTCTAAAGTTCTGATGACCAGAAATGTACGAACAAATCTACGGGATAAAATTTAGGAAGAAACGTCCATGAACTCGCCTTCGCCTTCATCCCAGCCCAGAGTAATCGGATCAATACCCATTTTTCTCAACATCACTGACATGGTGTCCTCAGGGACAGGAGGTTCATCCTCTTCCGACAGTATCTCGTCTTCTCCGCTCTGCTTCGCTGCACCTACCACTTTACCCTCGCTCTCTTCGTCCGCCCATCCCCAGTTATTTTGCAACCCCCCACGTCCCCCGCCCAGCTTCGAAACATCCTGAACGTTGTCTTTCACGATGCTCCAAACCTCCCACGCAACTTCCCTCGCAACGTCGGTCCACTTCTTCGCCAGCCTCCCCAACTTCTCCCCTTCGCCGTCGTTTCTTATCTTTTTGGCCCGTTTCAAGGTCTGGAGACGCAATTGAAGGGCCTGGACGTTCGGAGACGCACTCACAGCATGTCTCTTATTCACTGTATCGGATGAAGCAACCGCTGAGAGTGGCGACTTGAACTGTGCAGAGGCTCTGGGAGTGCGAACTCTGGCCATGAAGTCTTTCCCGGGGTTACGCGGGGAGCTCCTCTCTACAGCCACACTACCCTGGGAGGTTGGTGCGGGAGAGGAAGGTGGTTCGGGTCCAGAACTCGGAGATGTGTCTTTATACCGAGGGCAGTCCTTCGTCGCAGCCGTCACAGGCGACCGAAATGGCGTCTTGAGCTTCGTGTATTCTCGATGTTGGGAAAGATACGTGCTCCGCTTAGGCTGGGGAGGTTCGTGTGTATCCAACTTCTAGAGACGGCGTGAGTGTCATGAATTCGGGTATCGCGTGCATATCCCACCTTCTTCTTGGTTGGCCCCTCTCCTAACTCCTCGTTCTGATCGCCAACAGAGGGTCCCACCGTGTCTAGGCTGCGTGGTCTTTTCAACGGGTTAGAATATACTGCCGAGGGGACAACCGTGAGATTTTCAGCAGGAACGGGCGATGTCGGAGGAGTTTTGTAGGGGGCACGGCAAGTAGGGGACGATGTGAAGAAGTTTGGTGGGCTAGAACTTGGCACAGGAGAAGATGGTAAAGGGAACGGAGGGACAGGAGCATCATCCGAGAATTCCATAGAGCAGTCGTTGATAAAACCGGGAGAGCTAGGAGGAAGAGGCGATACAGGACGAACAAAGGTGGCAGACGCAGGCTCAGTGAGCAGCGACGAGGCGTTTGGTAGGTCGTGCGGAGAGTCATCGACACAGAATGCAGAAAGATCAGTTTGGCCAGGAGAAGGAGTGCGGCGGATCTGGGAAGAAGCACTATTCGGAGTAATGGGTGGCGAAGCACGAGAGCATGAATGGTTCGAGAAAGCAACGATATAAGGCAGCTGGGAGATAGGTTCCGCAGTGATATAAGGGGTCGTGCTGAAGCCACAGCCAAATTCTGTGTCGAGGTCACTGCGCACAATGGCACTGTCATGTTGGACATCCATCGGCGAGTCAAGAGTAGAGACACCAGAGGAGACACGACCGTTTTCCACAAGCATGAGAGGTTCCGCTGTAATATCCAGAGAGGGAGAGGAGTGGATATATGCATCTTTATCAACACCGGGAGAGACCGAACACCGGACCGAGTTTTCCATGGTAGGACCTGAGGCGTCCTGAGCCATGACCGGGCTCTTTGTTTGCGTAGATGTGTCGCCTGTTTCCGACTCCATCGCCTGAGGCGTGAGAGTGAGTAGCAGGGAGAATCGCAAGGTAGCATACGCACAGAATCCTCGTCGCCGATGACCATCGTCTCAAGAACCGTGTCCCCTGGTCCCACAAGCTGGATATATGCGTCGATATGGATCGTCAGGGGAAAAAAAAAGAATAAAGTGGCTACTGCAGACACGTACCCCAGGATATGGTGAGCATACTTGGTGCGTGGCGACACAACTCACCGGCGCAGGTCGTGCGAGTGGTGGATAGGGCTGGAGGGATAAATCGATGAATATCTGGCGATTGCAGGATTGGGACGGCTTATCACAGGAGACCTAGTTACCTGTGGAGGATACGGCATTGCGGTTGACAGTACGGACAGAAGTGTGAGCCAGGGAACGAATGAGGGAGGAAGTCAAGGAAGAGAAATAGTGCGCCCGGGACGTACCGCGCCGAGACCTCAACTTTCCCACGCGACCCCGAAGTTCCACAAGAATTCCGAAATACCAAACGCCTCCATTCTCCATCTTCCGGGCACGAGACGCATATCTTGGTACTGATCTATCACGCAGACTTGCCCTCGACCCAGGTTCCGCGACACCTCACTCTATCCCACCGGGTCAATCTGAACTGAATGAACACCATCACGTAGACCGACGACGTATCTACCAATTGATTCCGAAGCCGCATGCATGTGGAGGCTTCGCTCAGAAGGCCGAGGACAGACCAGGGAGGGCGGAGTGACGCTTCCAGTTCCCACAGGTAAAAGATACACCGAGAAACCAACCGACCCCCAGCAGGCAACCACCCACTGGAACGTTGGACAGCCCCGTTGTCAACGGCACTCCTGTCGGTGAACACAAAGAAGTCGGAATCATCGAGCTCGGCAACCCTCAGCCCCCAGAGGGTTCGAAGCTCCAGGTAACAGATGACCTCGCCTCTGCGGGAACCCAGATGTAGTCCTCATTTGCGAATGTCAAGACTCTGTGACCACGCCTCAGTCGGGCGCACGACCCGCGACCTGACTGCACTTCCTGTGGAGACATTAGATATATCCGCGACCCCCTCATTGTCTGCCCTTCGTAGTAGAATTAGATGATCCTCTCTCAAGTCAGATAAATATGTGGCGACCATCGGGACACGGGCGTGAGGACATGATATGCATGAACTCCCGCTCCATGTCGATATGTTCAAATCTCTACCTGAAGATTTACCCGGACCGGCAACCGGCTTTGGTCACGCGTAATATTTTGGAATTGGTTCCTTGGTGAGGGTATCTTAAACTCTCCTGCAGTGCACCCAAAGCAAGAACATCGGATTAGATGCGCGGAGATAACACACGGCGCGGCTGCGCATCTGTTGCTAATTGGGATTTTTCAGGGGAGCAACACTTCGCGTGAAACCTTCATCCTGGAGGTTGCAAAACGCATGCCCTTCCTCGGCAGTTGGGATATTCATCGGGAAACGTGTCGTCTTATATACTTATTCCACTTACTTGATCTTATTTTGCGAACCCCTGCCATTTGGACCCTTCCAAAACGCCAAATTTCATGCTTGACACCGTGCCTAAGACTGCCCGAAAATGTTGCGTCAAACTCGAGGTATGCGTTTTTTGTGCTTCCGGAGATAGAGTCGTGTTTATGCCCCTGTCCGGGTGTTTTCACTCGACTCGATCGCTGGCCGGGTTGAAGGGAATCCCGAGGAAAACTTCGGTTTCTACGATTTGATGTAATTTCCTTCCGGAGTCCCATTACTGCATTAAACCCCGCTACACATTCTCCCGATACGTGTTTTCAAATTGTGTGTGGTACGCGGGAATTCCGCGCGGAATCAAAATTTTCCGATGGGTTGCCGGTCCCCACTTAGTATGTAAACCGCGGCGCATCGACCTCGTTCGGCGAAGGGCGGTGGTAGCGGAAGCCGCGCATCCAACGCAGTTGTGCTTCTTGGGCAGGAGTTCATTTGCTTTGAGGCCTTTGTGAGTTCCTAGCCATTACTGTGAACCGCTGGGAGGGACAAGGGTAACGTTTAATGTTTATGCCCCTCTCCCAACCTCATCCCGTGGCATACGACTCGATCGCGATGATATAATATTACTCTGGCGGTATCCCTCATACGAATATGCCCCGTCGTGTATTGCCCCGTCAGTGCAGCTTCCCCAGTGACAAAACTGTGGATACATCCTGCGACCCCGACGCGGGCATCGTTTAGACGGTTAAATTTTCCCAACGACACAGGGGTGTGGTGCCCCCTTGCCCGGGGAACTACTCGACGCGTTAACTTTATTGCAGGCCCGCACACGCATTGATTTATTTCCGGCATTTAAACCTCGCGCAACAAGTTTACCCCGCCTTGCGCGAGTGTCTGGAGAGGCCGCCACCGTGACGGGTCCAGGAAGCCCCAATTTGTTGCCGATTACCACCCTGCGAGGATCTTGAGATGTGTACTGCGGCGTCTCCCAAGCCGACTCATGTTCAGAGCATCCAAACATCTGCATTGAGTGGCCACAAATGCAAGTCCAGTTTAGATCAGACGGTCATTCCGGTGTTCGAAGAGTGCAAGCGAGATCCGCGTATTGACGTTGAGATCTTGAGTCTACTCAGGAGAAAGGGGGTGAGGGGGGAGACGGTAATCAGGAGTCCGGGTGTTTTGCGGGCAACGGGATCCAGAAACCTAATATTCTTCCCAGGTGGCCGACTCGTCCAGCCGCGTTCGGAACCAGCCGCCCATTGCGCAGGGCGTTGATACAGGATATAAAAGGAAAGTTTCGCCGGCCCGAGTGCTACCAGTTCGCCAGATGGTGCAGCCGGGGAGTGTCTGTCCAGTGTCTGTCCCAGGCTGATAAGGTCTGTGTGCCGTTGTTTGCCGCATGCATATAAAAGACTCAGGGATTGGTACGAGGAATCCCTCAGCAATCCCACAGATTCCCTGCTCTTCTATTATCTGCCCCTCATCTCTGTCTTCGCTCTTCGACAACGACGATGTTATTCTCTAAAAACCTCTTCGCAACACTCTTCGCCGTTGCGGCAGTCAGTTTCATTGGATTCCCCGTCGGGCTCGGGAAGCGAACGGAAATAGTTACCCTCTGCCCCGATCTCTGGAACGGCATAAACATCCAACAGTGTTTCTCAGCCGACTGGAAAGTCAGAGAGTGCATCATAGATGTGGGCGACTACAACAGTACGATCAGCACCATCTACATTGGTCCCCACGCAAGCTGTATTCTCTACTCGTGAGCCAGGGTTTCTCTTCTCGCCTTTTTTGTTGTTTTACGGAGGGTTTTTTTTACTCCTCCCCGTTGCGGTTGCGTTATAGGGGGTTCAACTGTACCGGAGCGGAGTATGAGTTGCAGGGAACCGACGATGGTTGGGAGGAGCTTACCGGCGGTTGGGATAATTTTGTTACCTCGCTCAGATGCCATTCCCGGGACTAAGGAATTGGACCTGGGCCCTGGGCCTGAAGGCCTGAAAGTTACGTTGAACCCGGACCCCGTGCTATATAATTCGCTGTAAGTTATCTCCTTCAGCTGCGAGTGATCTTGCTGAACGACTCGCAGTAGCGAATTGGAGGTACATGCGTTATACCCGCACCAGTCCTGTTATGTTATTTATTATCCTCACATTCGAACGCCAACGATATGTTACACACAATTTCACACATATTCCGAATTCGTATTGATTCCCGGTAGATAGGACTCACATCGGTGGCTCTCATTCCTCAGGCCTCAGTGTTCGCTTCTATTATTCGTATCTCGTCTGTCTAGGACAAAATCCATACGCTCGTTACCACCCAGCTCACGAATCCACCCGGCTATCTTTGCGAATGCACAATGAACGCTCTCCTACATAAAATCGAGTGACCTTGAGGTAATTCTACGGGAGTATTTGGTTCAAAACCGCCTAATAGTACATCGCAATTTGAAACCCCCTGGGGCCACTGCCGAGTCGCCCGTCAGAACAATAAAACCATCTTCCCTCCAGGATGCTCATATTCAAGACCACAAGCAGCTTGGGCAAGCTATCTCAGACGGTTTGTCCCCAAAGATCATATGGATCACTTGCCAAGTGAAATCGGTCGGCCCGCAGATTTTTCTTGGTGTACTCGATGTTTCCGTTCGGAAGCCAAGGGGTGATAATGAAAAACGAGAACAATGTCTCGGAAACTCCGAAGAAGGGTAACACGTTCGCATGGGAGATGCATTTCCACCCTATGGATCTCACGATAGAACCCCTGCTGAGCCCACCCTCCCGTCGGAATACGATCACACACCCGTGGCCTGTGCCCAAATCCACGTGTTCAGATACCGATGCAAACTGCTACAACGAAGTTAGCCATGGTTTACCGGGCCCTGGGCATGATCGCTGGTGGGGATGAGGTATCCTACATTGTGTAACCGGATCTCGGCTTGGCCGAACAACACAGTGAGCGTCTCCAGGGAAGTTTGCGTGATGTTCGTTCAGGTGATCTGTGTGACCCATCCTTGACCCGAGTACTGCCCGACATACCACCACGCACCCTCGGCTTCCAAGCCACCCCGAAGTTCCTACATTCCCCCACCCTCCCCGGTACCCCCCGCCTCTCGCTATATATATATATATCTGAAGGTCTCGTATAACCGGTTCCACCACCCACCTCCGCAAATGTCACCCGCCGCTTTCAGCCTGAGGCAACAGCTCGCCTTTTATGGCGATTACCACTCAAACCCGACGAACGTCTGGATCCACATCATATGTGTTCCGTTCATCGTTTGGTGAGGAGAGACTGTTCGCGATTACACGTTTGGTCTTACGCTCGGTTGATGGTGCTGATCCCGTTTCTTCGGGTTGTGTTTGCTTTTGTGATAGGTCCGCGTATGTTCTGGCAGCACACTTCCCCAAGCTTGACGCGATCCCCTCGGTCCATGCTGATTTTGGGCCATACCTCGCTTTCGACCTGAACTACTCGGCCATATGGGCTATCACCACTGAACTATACTACTTCATACTCGCCCCAGGCGTCACCGTGAGTCACACCACCATAGCTGGACGCAACAACACATCGCTAACCACACGAGACATGTGGCTGCCCCGTTTCGACCGGTCTTTGTTCTTTTGAACAGCTGACGCATCTTCCGGTTGCGGTGGGGACTTTGTTGAGTGCGACAGCATACGCATCCAAGCCGGGTTCGTTGGGGATTGCCGCGGCCGTCCACGTTTTCTGTTGGCTTGCTCAATTCTATGGACACGGTGTCCATGAGGGCCGTGCCCCAGCTTTATTGGATAACCTGCTCGGGGGTGAGTCCTCTCCCATATTGATGATGCAGGAGTGAATATAACGACGCCCCGAACAGCGCTCTTCCTTGCCCCACTTTTCGTGCATTACGAAGTCCTCTTCATGTTTGGCCTCTTCAAACAGGTCAAGAAAGACCTCCATAATGACGTCGGGAGGTTGAGCGTTAGGCGCGGAAAGAAACGGGAACTCAAGAAGGAATGAGAACCGAGGCCAAGGTACCTCTAAACACATACCGCTCGGGAAGGTATTTAAGTAGGCAGGGGATTTTTTGTGCGTCAAGCGTGTACGAATGAAACTATTATTCTCTGCTATAACCATTGGTGATTTCTCAGATTGGGATTCTAGGCGAGGCTGGAAGGAGGGGAGAGCAAGGGCTCCCCTAGCGGAGTAACGTAACACGCTGTGAGGCCACCGTCGACCTTGAAGTCGGTTCCGGTCATGTAGCTGCTATCGTCAGAGGCGACTGGGGTGATGACCGGATGAGTATATCGGAGGATCCTCGGTGGTCCGGATTAACACGTACGGAAAAGAGCACCTTTGGCAACTTCGATTGCTTCACCGAACCTGCCCATTGGAAGGTGCACCAACCTCCTATCACGCTTCTCCGCCGTGTTGAGGAAATCCATCAACAGGGCTGGGGGGGAATGACCGTCATGGGAAAGTTGTCAGAGTGAGGATGGCAGGGACATACGAGTCTTAAGGGGGCCACTGCGAACTTGTGAGCATAGGTTCGATACAGTGATGTCTTTTGGAGGACTCACGGGCAGATGGAGTTGAAGCGGATGCCCTCGCGGGCGTGGACCATCGCAAGTTCTCTTGTCATTGAGAGAACGGCACCCTGCACGCGAACACCGGAGTCAGTTTGAAAACCGTTGGCCATCTCACGAACCGACCTTCGAGGCGGTGTCTGCGTATGGTACGGTCAACAGTTCATCATTCAAAGGAAAAGACATCCACACGTACACGCAAGCTGGGGCGTAGCAGCACCCATAATCGCGACGAAGCTCGCAGTGTTGATGATACTCCCACCTTGGGCCAGACCCTTCTCTGGGTCGGTCTTGTTCTCCCTCATTGCAAGGATGGCGTATTTGCACCCCCACCAAACCCCCTTGACGTTGATCTGCATCGTTAGATCCCAGATCTTCTCTTCCGTGTTCAACGCGTTGTCGTCTGCGGGGTGCATGATCCCGGCATTGTTAAACTACAGAAAGTGCGAGGAGACACGTTATCACTCATCAAGACCCTTATCGTTATTTCAGCGATGAGGGGGAGGGCGGAGCCGAGTCATTCCAGTGGGCAGGTATGAGAGGGAAGACATACCATGATATCAAGTCGACCAAACTCTTTGATGGTGAGATCGACGGCGTCCTTAATCTCCTTCTCGACCCCGACGTCGGCCTTGGTTGCGACAGCCTTGACGTTCGGGTACCTCGTCGCTATCAATGCCGCCGCGGATTCGACCGCTTTGAGATTGATGTCGACCAAGAGGACATTCGCGCCCTCCGAAGCAAATAACAAGGAGGATTCCAGTCCAATACCGCTAATTTGAAGAACAAATAAGGGGGTGATGATTTCATTGAGACTGCGAAGAGATGAGCGATGAAAGATGACTTACGATCCAGCACCAGTGATGAGAGCGGACTGCCCGCTCTAGGTCAGGACCCCTCTTGTTCGCCTGCAGAACATCGGCTCTCACCTTGTTCTGGAGACGACCGGGCATGCTTGTGGGGATAAACTTCGCGGGGCAACACGGAAAGGGAGAGATAACGGTGGGGAATAATGAGCACCCGTGGAAATGGGTTTAACCCCGGACACACCGGAGCTTGGGAACTCGATCTCCTGGAGTGATTCCCCGAGGATCCGAGGAGTTGTTTTGGTCGTGTGATCCTTACGTGCAGAAGCGCTGCGGCTGCACTTTCAAGATCACGAATGGACGCAGTGTACGTAAGATCAAAATACGGGCAATGCCAATGGTTTCGCAAAACAAAAGATTACCTGAGCCTGGCTACAGTCCGGCACTGTAGAAGGCACCAAGAGCGTAGGGTACCCCCTTACGCTAGAATAGATAACGGTCAAAACTGAGATTCCTGAATACACCGATATTACGATGTGAGCGGCGAGAGAGGGGTGCCAGTGATCGAGAAGCAATCTATTGATGACCGGAACTTGGGAGTTGAAACCTTGAAAAACTTGGAAACGAGAGGAATGTTAAATACGCAAACGAGTGAAAATAAAAACAGCAACAAGCAAGGGTTTCAGAACCGGCGATCAATGAAGGGCGAAAACGAGGAAGCGAGCATGGGGGAAAACAAGGAAAGGGACGGATGTCTGATCTGCGTTTGTGTGCTGGAAAGTTTCGTCTTCCATACACGGGGACTGAGCGCATCGGGGCATACCAGGCCTTAGAGCTCAGCGGCACCATTGTACCGTCCAGGCTGGTGCGGGTTCGTGGTGAACCCGCCCGAGTGAGAAGACTCACCGCCGGTCACGGGGGATGGGAACGTTGAAGGGTCCGCGGGGTTGTATATCTTCGGCTGGCCATAGGTTTGCTGGACCATGCCAGGGTTATATACCGTCTGGTCTGGCTCCGTGATATTGATGACACCCCTACTTTCCCTTCGTCTCTTGAGGAAGAAAAACGCAAGGCCAGCGAAACCGGCCAATCCAACGACACCTCCGGCAACACCTGTCAGGGGCCAACGATTATTTCATGAACTTCACAGGAAATCACACACGCGAGATGTGGGGTGAACGATCGATGCGCACCTCCAGCAATAGCGGCGACGTTGGTCTTGGTACCCCCGGAGCTATCTCCACCGCCGGGGGTCGAGGAGGGTATCAGTGTTCCGGTGCCAGAGGTCGGCGTGTTCGTGATGCCCGTTAACGGGTTGGTTTTCGGGGGTGAATTGGAGGTTGAGCCGGAGACGGAGACAATAGGAGGAGCCGTTGGGGTAGCTTCTGGATCCCTTCCGGCCGCCTTCGCGAGTACTTGATCGAATGCGCCGCTCTATACACAATCCATCAGACAGACGAGAGATCGGCCGGCCAGGTGTGCTTACTGAATAATTCAAGAACGTCCAATGTGGGACCGAGGCATTGTAAGGAATGTCAAAGGGGTATCTGCATGCGATGATAAGTAACCGAACTGGGACGAGGAAATCAGTTCGCGAACTAACTCAGTAACGTAGACACTGTCACAGAACTGTGACCAAAATGCCCAGCTATTCCAAAGACACCGTGCGTGGTCAGTTGGTCGACTTTTGAGACGTTTTACGAGGGCTCACGTGACTGGCACGGTGGTACCGTTCCCCTGGCAGACGGCGCAAGCGGCGTACAAGCTGTAGACGACTGTGTTGCACCCACACTTCTTTTCATCGGTGTCATTCCGCTGGGGAGTGACATAGTTGCTACCGTTACTGAGCGGTCCGAGTTCGTAAACGGCTGTTTGCGGATATGGTACAGATGAGCGGTCATTTTCGTTGCGAGGGAGGGAGGGCGATTGACAACGCACAGAACCCTAGACATGGTGCTTGAAGTGACCCTCCAATCTCACACGGGTTCTGACCCTTGGAATTGTATGACTGGGGATACGGAAGGATTGATTATTGAGCTTCGAAGCCACGACGCGCAGAGAAAGTTGAGGGTCGTACCCATTCCCATCCCGCCCCGCATTGAGCAAACGCAGCCTCAGCGGATGGCAAAAAACCGAGAGCACCAGCTCCCAGTGCAATGCGCACAAGGGTGGAGTAACCTGTCGTGAATTTCATGATACTAAAATTCCAGGGTGGTCAGCAGCGCAGCGAGAGCATTTACTTGTGATAGAGGAAGACATACGAACGCTCCGACGGCACAAACACACAGGACACAGGCCGGTTGTCAGAAACGGGGGAAAGTGGAAGCGAGTGGGAGAAAGATGGGCGTTTGCAATTACATACTGCATTGTGTCGCCCGTCAAGGCTGTTTCTTTGCGTTGTAACAGCGTCTGACAACAATCCAAAGCATTCTGAGCGCGTGTTCGCCGCGAGACTGTGGGAAATTTCAATTGAAACGGGATGATGAAATCAGCGCATCCGGTTTGTCATTGATTCCATCATGATCATCCCCGCCACGATGCATACAGTCCTGGTCGCCGTCGATGAACAATATCACCTCTTCGACCCCTATAAGCGAGCCACCGCAGCTTAGCGTCGCTTGCGTCGGACGAACGATCAAGCTTTGAAGCTTGAAACATCGCTAAACTTCGTTCCACCCCGTCGGAAGCATTAAGGGAAATGCTGCGCCATCAACCCTACCATGGCCTCCCTTGATAACATGTGTAGCATGTTACTCACCTGGCGATAAGCCCGCTCGCGCCCGTGAAAAACCTGCTGGTGCTTTTCCCCCAATCGCACGCCGAGTCCAATGTACAGGATGGGTCTCAATACACTCCCGCCCCGTTCTCGACTTCGGCTCACACAAAATGCATGTTTTTGACGCAACCAGCTGCACCCACGTACGCTGGGCATAGGCTCCGGATCCTACTCAGAGCCATGTACCATATGGTCGTCACTTGCAGGACGCAGAATGACGCGAGCGTCGCTCCTGATCCCAGTTCCCATCTGTTCCAGTGTGAATAACGGCCGCTCATAAAATTTAAAACTTCGGATCAACCTCGACGGCACACCGCATCAGCAGGAACGGCACAAAGGCTTGAGCTTATTGTTTGCGGAGCGTCTGATGAGGCAACCTGGGGTTAAGGAGATTGGGAAGATACACCCACCGTCCCCCACGCCACCCTTCCCCCCAGATCAGGGTGTGGACTACCATTCTTGGTAAATCTCTTCCGCTCCACACACTTCCCGGATTGCACTGAAGGGCATTTTCTCGTCGAAAGATCCGCGCACTCGATCTCATCACCCGTTCAGACTTGGTGGCCGCCAAGGTTTACCGACACGACAAACGGACACCGTAGACGCCGCAGTATCGCACGGTTTCCCGAACCGTCAGTGAAAGTAGGGGAAGCTCTGCCTCAGCGATAAATTCATAGAGATGATAATTGATCCTCTCCCCCATGATGAAATAGCGCCACCCGCTTCTTCAACAAGAGGTGGAAGGCCGCCTTCCTGCAAGAGGTTTGGGGAGGGGAGTATCTAGTAAGCCGCGTGCGGAAAATTTGCCATGATAGACAATAAGAAGGGATGGAAGTGAGCAGCGACGGGTTTTGTATCCCGAGAAACACGGTGAGCAACGAGAGATATGAATATTTCGATAATGGCAGCGTACATGTCTCCTCTTGTCGTCCTTTCCACCTCTAGCATGAGTTCTGAAGCGTCCTCGTGCGGTCCATCAAAGTACCTCAAGAATTTTACACAGGGCGGCTGATCCTTCGTAATGGTCCTCCAGAAAAGTCAGAGGAACACCAGCGGGCGGCAGGGGAAGATCCTCGTCGAGCTTGTCAAGCGGATCGCGAGACTCCAGCCCATCCTAGTACAGGAATGGGTGAAATAGCGAACCTCTCACGGACGTCGAAAAGTTTGGCGGACACGTCCATATGGAAATATTCGAAGTAAAACGCCAAACGGGCTAACAGGGTCAGAGGCCAACCAAAAAGACATTGAATCCCTGGCCCCACCTGGGAGTTCTCATAAACCTCGGTGATTATCGATTAACTACTAGCGGCGATGAATGGTTGTCTCAGCTGTTCCATAGATCGACGGCGAGACGACGTACGTTGCCACCCTCCCAAACACCTCCACCGAGAAACAATCTCCGTAGTTCTTGCGAAGCATCAACTCGGTGATGAAACAGTGCCACATAAAGATCTCATTATGTTCCCTTGGAAAAGGCGCCCAAATCCCTGAGCGAGGAGCTTCGGGTTTGTGGACTGCAGGTCTTGAAGCTGGGTGGTCAAGGACATGACTGAGTTCCTCGGGAGGGGGGGGGCGGCTGAACTCGTGGGTTTTCACCTGAATCCTGCTGGTAGTGCCAAGGGAGGGGCTTGGTCTCTCCGTGCGGCGTGCTACTACCCCTTGGGAGTGAAACCGATAGGTCTGGGAGAGTTGCGAGAACGAGTTGAATAGCATCGAATTGATCGTGGGCAGGGTAGATGTGCAAGGTGAACAAATACGGCAAATGGTTCTTTCGTTGAGGTCCCCGCGTCCCAAGTATCCTTGAGAGCTAACAATTCGATGAAGTTGAGAGGAGGCGAGACCCAGCGGTTCGGGAACGGAACCGGAAGTTAGACATCCGCCACGTCCCGACTCCCGAGCACCCTCACCCTCTCTTCTCATTGCTCGTGACCCCGCCTCAACTCGGGCCTTCTACCATGTCCGTCGTACGTCAAAACGCGTCTCCTCACCTCCCCCCTACGCGTACTAAACACTTCTAAATTTTCAAGAGTCGCCTTTCCTCCGTCGTACGCTCAGCTTCACGCGTGAACTTCTCCCGGTGAGCCAGCAAACCCGTATAATTCGGAACGAGCGGGAACGCTCACCACTATCTTTCCCCTCGTTCCTCGCTTTGCACTCTTTCCGTCGTGAAGCTCGGCGCTGCGGTCAGGTAGTTCACGATGGCTAGCTACCGAGGCTACCCCTTCCACCTCACAAACACCACCACCTCCTATAACCTCCACCGATCCGAAGCTCAACAAGATTGTCGACGACATTTCCGGACTCACGTTACTACAAGCTGCGGACTTGGTTTCATTGCTAAAAGTGAGGATATGCGACCTATATTGTGTTTTTGGACGGTGCTGAATTTGGTTTGCCCGTTAGTCCCGACTTAATATTCAAGAAATTGCCATGCCAGCCGCTACCGCTGCACCGGTTGCTGCTACTTCTGCTGCTGAGCCTGCTGAGGAGGTACGTCAACTTTCTCTTTTCGTCCGCTTCCCGGAGGTCAAGTGATTCACGCGGTACCTACTATTTCCAGGAGAAGCCAAAAGAAAAGACGATTTTCAACGTGAAGCTCGAATCTTTCGACGCCGGTTCCAAGCCAAAGGTTATCAAGGAGGTCAAAGCTATGGTTCCAAACTTGACATTGATCGAGGTACGGTCGACCGTATCCACTCTTGCGCTCGCCGGAAATTCTCATAAATCATTTTTGTTAAGGCGAAGAAGTTTGTTGAGTCGTTACCAAAGGTTCTTAAGGAGAATCTGCCCAAGGAGGATGCCGAGAAGCTCAAGAAGGTCTTCGAGGGTCTCGGAGCCATCGTCACCTTGGAGTAAGCTTTGCTCGATGATTTGCTTAACTTATCTCCGCCCCCATACACCCCCTACACAACCTCCGTTGCCCTTCAAAACATACCTACCATCCACTCAATTTAATGCACGTGCAATGGGCTTGGGGCTTTTAGAAGTAACCCAAAATGTCACACGACCGAGATCAACCTTCTCCCCACCCTGAGGGGAAAGCAATAAACCCAAGCTTGAACTTGAGAGATAAACAGAAAGGACAACCAACGGAAAGAGGTAGTCGTCTGATACAAAGGAGGGAATCAAAAAAACCATCGAGTTAAGTTCGACTTTGCAGAGTATAAGTCAGGTAAAAACAAAGGTCAGAAGGACAAACAAACGGTTGTGCATGATGACGAACGCGAAACATGAAACGTGATTTGAATGGGACAAATTCATGCGGGCCCCTTGTCAACTTTGGGCCGACCACAGCAAGTGAAGAGAAGAAACGGTAACAGAGGAAGCAGAGAAGGAAGGGTTAGGACAGCGGTTAGAGAGAGAAGAGGGGGGGGACGAGAAAGAATGACAAGACTATTGTATACACATGAGCACCGCTGCCACGAGATTACTGTCCAACCTGAACGGGAAGGGGGTTGTTGTGATGAGATATGAGAGTGAGAAACTGTTCAGTCTTCAAGATATCGGTACTCGAATCGGAAGTCGCTCTTTTTCCTCTGGCACCATGAGCCTTCCCAATCGAAATACACGTACACGCCCTGCTCGTACTCTTCCGTGATCGCCTGAGGTTCAGAATGCCTCTGGAACCACGTGAGGTACTTCACGTGGAACCTCCACGATTGTCGCTTCAGCTCCTTGGCCGCGAGGTATCTAGTAATTGTTCAAAGTTTTGTCAGATTTCAAACTGCGTCCCAGCTTTTCGGAAAACACTCACTGTTGATACGTCCCAGTGTGGTAATAGAAGATGTAAAACAGCGTCTCGACGTCCAATTGCGAGAACATTCCCGCCGGGCTGAGGATCGGCAGCGGCGCCTGAGGATAATACGATGGTGTGGGGTAGGGGTTCCTTGGCACGTAGTACTTGGGCTTATCCGTATCCTCAGGTTGAGGTGCGCTCGTGTAACCACCCTCAAGCAGCTTGTGTACCTGTTCCAGATTCGACATGCGGTGTACGGCTTTTTGCTTGACTCCTTCAAAAGAGGCGACCAGGTCTGATATAGATCCAGGGAGGCTGGCCGTTCGTTGTGTCTGTGTCTGCGGTTGCACCTGGGCATTCTGGACGACAGAAGGTGGCCGCGCGCTACCAGGAGGGTTCTGCAACTATATACCCGTGAACCCATTCAGTACTGCCCTTCATCATCAGAGACTATCGACATACCTTAACACCGGGAGGGAACTGTGGCTGGCTCTGGCTTGTTGGCATCGGAGCAGGTACGTTCAAATTCATGTTCGATGGCTGTTGCACTTGTTGAGGGAGTGGCGAGTGGCCCTGTGGGAAACCCTGCGTTGTCGGTGCGGGCAGCTGTGTCGAACCGTTAACTTGAGGCTGAACAGATGGCGTTTGTGAATCAACAGTCGCCACACGCTAGAAAAACGTCAGTGATTAATTCTCGGCACGAAAGGGAAGGCTCACACTCGGCTTGGGTGAACGCGGCATTTCGGGTGGAGTTCCTGTAGAGCCAGCTGTGAAGAGACGGTGAAACACGGTTGTGAAAGCGGAGCAGGGATGGCTCACCGATCCTGGGGGGAACATGAGGCGAGGATGCTGTAGCGTTTGCTTGGTCTTCCGAAACCATAGGTGAAGGTGAGCCGTCCACAGAATACAGAGATTCATCCAGGTTGGCAGCAGAGGCAGAAGAAGGCATTGGACTTGTCATAGAGGGATGCGTCAGGCTCGGTGAAGAGGAAATGCGCGACGACTGGTCCTGTGTGGACGGTGTTGTCACGGTCGTTGCTGTGGTTATCGAGGGTGCTGGGGGTTGCGAAGTAGAATTTATTACGACCGGCGTAGGGTTTGTTGTTGACGTAGTGACCACCGTCGTTGTAGTCGGCTGCGGGGCGGTGCTGTTCGTGTGTTGGGTTGCACCTGCAGCGGCAGCGGAATACCGTATCGGTGTTAATGTTGGCGGTCGCGGTTGTTGAGGAAGACCAGCCTTGAGGATGCTCGACATCGGTTGTTGCGCGAAATTTGGAGGCGGCGGCGGTTTCGCTACAGGTAAATCAGGTCAGTAGGCACTACAAATACCTTGGAAAGCGCTCCTCACATTCTGAAGCTGTTGAAGGTTCTGGGATCACAATTATGCCGGTTGGGCTGCGTTCAAATCGAAAAGCAGTGTCAACTCACTTCTCTGTGTTGCCACAGTGGCTTTCTTCAACACAGGACTCCCATCTCGTTTGTTGGCTATTGAGTCGTCCTCAGACTTCCGATGCAGTGGTGTCCGAGGTGGTAGGTCAGCTATAAAATAAGCTTAAACTTTAAGCATACACTCGATCCAGCATAAGCTCTACCTTCGCTCGTGTCCTCCGAGCCTGATGATTCAGCTTCCTCTTGAGCAAGGCCGAATTTCTCCTCCTCCTCATTGAGGTTGAGTTCATCGTAGATGCCCTCATCTTCCTCAAAGTTCTCATCCTGAAAACCAAAATGAGAGCACACACCGAAGTTGTAAATAGTGTACACACCGTATTCGAGTCGACGAAATATGTCACGTCTTCTTGGATGTCCCGCACCTTATCCACCGCTAATGAGCCGTTGTCCAGCAGCCTCATGATGAGCTCCAGGCGGCCGACATGCCACTTCCGCCGGTCGTTTAGGTGTTCCAGCTCTTCTAACCGTCCGGCGGTAGCACCACCCGACTTGCCTTTCCTCTTCCCTCCTCCTTGCAGCGTCTCAATTTCCGCTTCCGACTGTTCGATTTGTATCTGCAGCTCTTCCACTTGCGACTGTATCCACGCAGTCGCCTCGATCTTCTCCTGGGCTTTCGGATCAAGTTTCGTGGCTGCTGTCAGGCCCTCCTTCGAGAACGCCTTGGTCTTCATCTCCTTCTCACAAGCTTTGAACTTCTCCATTTGCTATTCGGTGGTTTAGCGACATGAGACTGATTGGCATGACCTCCGCTTGTACGCGTACGCCCATTTACAAGCCAATCCGGCAATGCAGATTCGAGCCTACGAACGGGATGCAAGCGGAGGACGTCGGAGGTTACAACACTAACCGTCTCAATCAATTTCCGGTTGTCCAGCAGGGCACTCTTGTCCTTAATGTCGTTGTTGGCTACCCAGGCCTTGATTTGGTCCCGTAACCGTTGGAGCTTCTTAATCTGTGTCTTGAGATCCGTCTCCAGCTTCTCTTTCTGGGTCTGGTTCGTCGAGTTCTGCATCTTTTCGTATATGCTCTCGAATTGTTCGACACCTTCAGCGACCTTCTTCAGCGTTCGGTCGATTTCCGCTGTGGAGACATTCGGCGCGGTCAGCGTCCAAGAAGTAGGGCGGGGACGCGATAGAGGACGTACCCTGTAGCTTTCGGGCCGCCATGGGAGATAGATAAGATGTTGTTGGCCAGTAGAATACGAGGTGTCGAGTTAATCGTCGAGGAAAATACGAATGGGTCCCAAGGTGGCAACACTGCCACCCCGTTGTTTTTCTCTGTTTGTCCCCCCCTTCCCTTCAAAGCCAACAACACTTCCGGTTGTCCGTCACCGCTCTGCGCGTTACCACTGTCCGAACGTGACGTCGGACGACTAGCCACCAATGCCGGTCGCAAAAATGCTCGGAAGGAACGAGGTCTTCCAGGCGTGGACGGCAAGTCCATACACCAAAAGCTTCCGTCACCTCCTCCCGTACAACCGTCATTGGGAACGGAGGATGACCTTCCGGGATCCCATTATCAGGTCTGCAAAACCAAAGGACCGGATCAAGTACTGGAACGTTGTCCCAGGTGATCAGGTCCGAATTCGTGGGGAGGAGAACAAGACAATTTATGAGGTCATGAGCATCAACAGACTCAGTAACCAAGTCCGGTTAAAGGTCCCCTCGTCCGTGCGTAGAAATTACGGCGTTCGCATCTTTGTTTTACGCTGATGCAAACTATTGTAAAGGGTGAAAAAGCCGTCGCCAAGAAGGTGCAGTATGCCAACCTACAACTGTTCGTTGGATACCACCCTCTCCCGCCAGAAAATGCGACGTCTGAACCCGTTATTGCTCCGTACGCGTCTCAGTTTCACCTAAATTTTCAAGATATTGATGTTTTTTTCGTAGGGTGTTCGCCACGCGGATAACTACTTCAAAACCAACGTGGAACCATATATTCAAGAGGTGGGACTGGCAACGATTCGCTATGAACACTATCCCTCGTACCGCCAGTCCGTCATCCCACGACCGCGTTAACATCCCCTGGCCAGTGCCCACTCCCAGGGAACGAGCCGATGGTGAGTCCGTATATGCAAACGCTGGAGACCACAAGTCTCATGGCATGGATAGCTAGCCCGTACGACACGCCAGGGGATGTAGTTGCCGAAGTCACTTATTCTCCTCCTGCCTTGCCCGCTAATGTCAATGTTCTCGCCCGTGCACCACCCTCAGAGCAGGCTTACATCGATTACCTGTCATCACCCACATCACCGTTCGACCCGACCGAGCCGATAGAGGTCAACCTCACGAAGGAAGTCTCCAACCCACATTCACGAGCAAAGAAACAGAGGCGTTGGCAAGAACGTCAACGCCGCGAAAAGGCACTTCTTGAGGAGTATATCAAGGCTGAATTGAAGGACTTGCAGGGTAGGACAAGGCGGGGGGCACGTGCTGAAGCCACCTTTAAGTGGAGGCAAAGGATTGAGGCGGACAGGAAGGCTGAACTCAAGAGGAGATGGCAGCTCCGTGGCCAGGAGGCCAAGTTATTGCGCAAACGCGCCAGGGCTGCGAAGAAGGAGGTGAAGCGGAACCAGAAACTGGCCGATTTGGAATTGGAGCAGGGTCTGAACCAGGTCGTCCCAGCATCGGTCGGGACTGGGTACTCGTAGATTTATTATTCGTAATTCTCATCGTAATGCGGTCGTTCGGACCGGAGATATCATTAACGCCCGCTCTCTCGTTGGTTCACCCAAAACGGAAAGTGCTGATCGACAACCCCGACTTCGAGTTTGGCTTCGACTGCTACCGCCACCTATGACCACACGAGGACCCGGACGTCGCAGGCCCTCGATCGAGAACACCTATTATCATGCTGTTCCTCAGTCACCCCTGGCACCGAACCCCGTCGCGCTTTCCGAATCTCTGACGGAATCGCTGGTCCTCGACCCTGAGAACGAGGAGGACGTGATTGAGGAGACAGTGGTGGATGTGGAGGTGACCCCGGCTATCCGTTGGGTTCACTTCGTTTTTGGGTGTGCAGTACTACTGCCTTGGAATGGTATGTCGTCACAGACGCTCTGCGACCACTGCGACCAACCAATTTCCCCAACAGCCATGATCACCGCAACGCCTTATTTTCTTTCCCAACTAGAGGGATCATCACTGCAACACGTTTTCCCATCCTACCTGTCGCTCATATTCACCGCATCCAATTTCGGGTTCCTGGCCCATGCAACCGCAACAGCGAAACAGGTATGGCGCGATGAATGCGAACCTCTTGATAACTGATTGTCGGATATAGTCATCCCCTCCTCGGAGAGTGTTTTTGGGAGCTGCTGCATTGGCAGTTACGGCATTTCTCCTGACCATCAGCACATTCACCCACCCGCCTGCGGCCCCATTCTTCGTCTTCGTCCAACTAATGGGGATCGTAGGTGCCGGTGCCGGCTCGTATTACCAAACGGCTGTCCTCGCAGTAGGTGGGGCCGTTTGGTCAGCGTTTGGCAGAGTTGGGGTCTGATTATGTGTTAGCCTCTCTCTTTGGCGTCTCGGCCATGCAAGCTGTTGTCTCCGGTCAGGCTGCTGTGGGTGTGGCCGTCAGTGCTATTCAACTACTGAGCGCGCTCGCATCTGTGAAAACTTCTCCTGCCGGAGCCACTATAATGCGGGAACAGGCTGCAGAAACCCGCTCCGCTTTTGTGTTCTTCGCTCTATCCACGGTTTTCTATATCTTCAGTGCCGGGGCCTACGCGTGGCTCATGAAGACACCAGAATATCGGGAGATAAAGGGCGGTCGCAGTACGCGAAGGGTCTCCATGTCGATGTCTCAGAGCTTTACTGCCGATGGCGAAGGGGTTGGTTTGGTTTCTGGACGATCCAGAGACGCGACGCCCAGTCCCGTCGCTCGGATGATCGCAATGATCAAGACCAACCTTCCCTTCAACTTCACCGTCGCGTGGGTGTTTATCGTGACTCTGGTGCGTGGGAGAGACTGGTGAAACCTGATGGTGTCTGATGTGCATCGCAGTCCGTGTTCCCACCGATCACGGTGTCTGTGGTTCCGATGGACCCTGCAACCAACCGCCTCATCTTCACTTCCCTTCACTTCTTTGTCTTCAATGTGGGGGACTTCTTCGGTCGACTGGTTTGCTCGTGGCCTCCGCTAATCATTTGGTCCGGCCGTCGTTTAGTGGTCTTGTCACTCCTTCGCACACTATTCATTCCAGTGTTCCTTCTCTGCAATGTCCAATCCCCCTCATCGACAGACGTACACCACCCGGTTATCTCCTCTGATTGGATATTCATGTCGATCCTCCTTGCCTTCGGCTGGTCGAATGGCTATGTCTCGACACTTGGCATGATTGCCTCCGCGTCCGTCGAACACAACCAGAGACTAAAAGGCCGGAGGGAGGACATCGACGTTGCTGCTACCGTCGCGAGTTTCTGCCTTGTTGGTGGGCTGACTGTTGGTAGCCTGGTTAGTTTTGCTGTGCGCGGGGTCTTGTGCAAGTGTAACCCGTTCAGCTAGGAGCCCACTTTGTACGATGCATTTCTCAGCCTCATTTTCGATGACTGCGGCATCTGTCACCGCGCTTTCACACGTAGATTTTTTTCCCGGCGGTCTTCGTCTCAATTGAATCAGTTTGAGGTTTCAATCGAACGGTGATATGCGGCGATCAAAGTCTGCATATCGGCCGCCGTTCCACACTGCCACCTTTCCCACCAGGTCTGAATCCCCCCAACCAGCTGAGGGCGGGTTTCGCGCAGGTGCCTTAATGCCGATCCAAACGCTCAGATCATTGTTGATCTGTTGTTGGACAGTTGCCAGAGCAGTTTTGCCGAGGGGTGGTCTGTTTCCAGGGCAAACCTTGCTCCAGTATAAAGAGTGAAGCCGCAGGTTTCCTATGCACTGACGATCCCCAGCCACCCGCCACCTATGCCATCGCCCTCTGAGGGCCTGATACCCCTGATGTCTCTTCGGAATAGGTGTGCCACTTCATTCCTGTCGTGTGATCCATTTACTGGAAATGAAAGTCATTTTTCTAGGGATGCGTATGGCACGGATACCATCGAGCCCTTTCGTTTAGGGCTGGACCCAACCACTCCCGCTGAGGTCGATGATTCGTCCACTGTGGAGAAGGAACCAGAACCTCGATTGCTAATGACTCCAACATCTGCCAACGGCCAAACGGCACCCCTTACGAACGGGACATTAGACGGAACCCCCATCCGAACCGCTCGCACGCTATCGAAACGTTTCGAACGGCCGAATTATCTCCACATCTTCGCACACGTGGCCTTTTGTTGTATTGCTTATCCTATAATTTATGTCGGAGCGGTCGCCGCAAAGGACAAGTCATTATTTGGGGCCAGGGTTATTGTCGGGTTATGGTGTGCAGGAATCGGAGTTGTGATCGGATGGAGTTTGGTAACGTTTGCGACGAAGTACACGGAAGCTGCCAGTAAGCACACTTCTCCCTTTTTTGAACCCTGCAGGGTGCCCGACTTGGTGCTTATCGGTTTTTTGAAGCATGGGCCACTGTGATCCATCTCAGTCACAGCGATGACCGGTCGGGCATAAAATTGAAGGACCTCGCCCATAACACGCATCACCCGGAGAGTGCGATGAGCGGCTTTAGGTTGTTGTGGACCCGACTCAGCAACAGGGGCACGGACAGACGCGCTAGGAGAGCTGTCGAGTGGGTCCTCCCGTCCCTCTATTGACCGATCGGATTCATGGACTGATGTATTGCAGCTCGCGACCGTGGTCGCTCTTCATCATCTTTTATATATTCTTGATCTTCGTGGCCGGAACACTTCCCTTCATCCTCGGTCGTGTGGTCAACATCTCGACTCGGTTGGAACACCAATTTAAAACCTATACCGAGGCAACTATCTGGGGTGACCTCTCCGAGTCCGACATTGCAGCAGCAGGTGCTCAACTTGGTGCATTTAGCGTGAGTCCTCCACCCCTTTCTTGGTGTTGATCTTGGGAATGTCGTCTAACAGAACCAGGATTACGTGCGTACGTGGACCTTAGCGGCGTTCACGGATCGGTCTGCGCTGCCAACTGCTGTGCGATTGAAGTACAACGAAGACAACGTGTATTTCGCGGAGTTGATGCAATCGCAGGTTAAACCTGATGGGAAAGGTTTAGGGGCATTCGTCCAGAACGGTACTGTCGCCAATGTAAACGAACCCGTTGCTCCGTCGATGCAAAGTGCGTCAGAAGGATCCCTGCTGAAGTGCGTGGACCGTGCTTAATGTAGAACTGGAAACTCACGTTCACACCTTTATATGATAGAGTACCACGTTGGGGCATCAGGATGCACTGCGAAAAGCTTCCAGAACCTGAGAAGTACCTGTGAGCAGAACCACCGGTCAGAGAGTGAACATCACTGACCAATCGGTAGTGTTCCTCGCTCGAATGCCCTATTCACATACGTGATCATCACGAGGGCGTTCCTGGAGAGACTGTTCTCTTCGTTCTCGATATCTCTTCCTGAAGAATTCAAGACCCCTAAACTCTCGTTCCTGAGTCCCAACGATACATTACCTCCGGGTGTCAATGAAGAGGAGGTGGCTTACATGGGTACATTTGTCTCATGTGCTGACAGTTCTATGTTTCGTGCTGACTCTGCCCCAGCCGGGTTCTTGGACAACGGAGTAGCCCATTCGTTCCATAGTCTCGCGCCTATTACGGGTAAGTCAGGAAACGGGTGGGTTACAACGGAGACCGTCCTCGTTCGTTTGAACAACAGCTACACGCCCGCTGCAAATTTCCCCGTGTACGGTGAGGACGTGATCACCGATACGTCCGGATTCAGCAGCCGCATTGGCTATGATGCTGTCGTCTGTGTGGAGGCGTACGAACCTTGGATCGTGGAGATCTACAACTCCAGTCTCGGTGTCCCGACGACGATGAGGATGATCAGCAAGTCTGCTAGCACGGATTTCGAAACGGACTACGGGAACAGGGGTCCGTATCTTGACTCGTACACGCGAAAGCTAAATTCCACGGGCAAAAACGCCGCATTCTACGTCAGGTGTGGGAGTAGTTTCCCACTTGAGCTCTGCTGACCTATTTGTCGTAGCCATGACAACAGCATCAACCAAATGCTGAAGGATAATGGTTTGGACAGGAGGTATGTACCCTCACCCACGACGGTCTCGTTTACGGGCAACGTTGGACCGGAAGGCTACACCGAACTATCACCCGAATTCTTCGCCGACGTGCGAGGGAAGGCCGACGCCTCAAATGCCCTTCCTTTCCTTTCCGGTACACGTCCTATCGTCGTGCGAGCTTACAAGGATGTGGTCCTCGCTTCTGCTTCATTCCAACCAGGCATTCTTGCTGCGGTGTTGGGTTGCACGTTGCTCCTCGGAGCTCTCGCGGGATTCTTCGTTCCGGCTCTCCCATTCGACATCCCACGAAGAGGGTTTGGGCTGTTCAGTTGGGTGGCTGCTCTACATGGCCAAGAGTTGGGAGGAGAGCTGGTGCAGAACAACATCAATCGTCACATGGACCTTGACGAACTCGAAAAGACCCTGGGCGAGGGGAGGGTGCACTTCATCATCTAATATTCAATCCTTTCATTTTCACGACGTTCCTTCTTTTCGCGACATTCCTTTTTTTGGTAGATCGGACTGCGTCCACAACTCTTGTATTTGCTATTTATCCAACCAAACACGCTCATTTCGCAGATTGGTCTGATGGGGGTCCGTTTGACCGTTGGACCTCATTCCCTTGAACGCCAAAGTTCTGGTACTTCTCCCCATTTCTTATCCATGCCGTGAAAGGAGGTGTTGAAAGAAGTCTAGATTTAACCATTTGGTACTCAGAAGCCGACTGCTTGATCATGTAGTACGATTCACTTCTAGGCAAATATCAGAGGGTGCGGTCAGAGGTCTCGCGACGCTTACGTATCGATCCAAGACCGAAGGGGCTCGGCCGCCACAGTCTGCAGTGCGTCCAAGATGGACAACTTGGAAACCCAGGGTCTGCCAGCTGTTGATCAGTGGTTGCGATTCGGCCTCCGCATCAACGGCGAACCTGGATTTGGGTTGGTACCGAAGCTTTGGTGGAACCCCCCTTTTAAGTCCGTTTATCAGAACTTGGTGGCCTGGCTTTGTAGGAGATTCGGCGACCCAGCACAGAGCTGGGATGGATGATCAGGCCTTCAGCTTCAGGTCCTACACCTAGACGTAGCGAGGGTTTGCTTACAATCGTTGCACGAACTCACTTTATCACTGGGGTTCAGTGCGCTACGAGCGTGGGCGAACGAGACCGAGGTGAAACGTATGGATGGTTTGTTTAGCTTGTAACAATCGGGAAGACCTCTGAAATAGGTCAGTTCAGCAAGGGAAGCAAAACGGACATCCATTTACCCTCGAGGTCTTGTATTCGCCCCCAAAACGCCCGCCGGCAATCATCTAAAATAGCGTCCCGAATATCCTGTGGAACTTCTCCGATGACGATGGAGTCGGTGTATAGCTGCATGAATAGCAGCGATCCCAAGGCACCCTGTAAACCAAGCACGTTCCAGGCTGCAATCTTGTCGCTGCATGACATTGAGGAAGTTGTAGGCGAGTCCGCGCGACCAGGCTTCGTCCTGAGAACCCCGTAACATTGATAGTTGTTCCTCCCCCTCCATGGGATGTCGGACGGTTGTGTCTCGAACGGGGTGGAGTCCTTCAGTCGGGCCATTTCGGGATCTTGGGAGCTTGCCAAAAACCGCATGGAAGCGTCCCCGCCTACGGGATTTGAGTACACGCAAACGATGTGTTTGATTGACGTACATGGAACTGTAGATATGTACATGTGGATGCGCACCGTGTCTTGAAGTCGGTACTTTCCAGACGGATGTTTCTCGATCCAGCACGATGTTTCCCCAGATGCGCAATTTCTCATCCGACACACTTCATCGAAAAACCATAACAGTGCACCGCGCCTAGCCAGGACTTCGGCGTGACTATCGTTCACGGACTCCCCACGCCCCGATAATCTATTCGCAGCGAGGCATTTCGAACCCGTCGCAAGGGAGATGACTTGGTGTCTTTCTGGAGACACCAGGATAAAGCCAGCAAGAATTGTATACTGACCGGGTGGGGGTTTGAACCTCAAAGAGGTATATGCAGCGTTGACAGCGGCCGCTAGATAATCAGGATCCACCATCTCTTCGGGTGTGGTCGAAAAACGAGTTGTCGGTAAATCCCGTCTGACCGGGTGCATCTAGCTGGTCGGATATTGATCAGGTCCGTTCCACGCTGCACAAGCAGGTCTTAGGGTCAATCTTCAAGCTCAGGCATTATTCGGTTTGGTTAGCCAAGCACCAATGGTGGTACTCAGATAAGGCGTCTCCGAATATGATCACGAGAGTCCTCGTGGGGTGTGGACGCTCTACCACCACTGAATTCACGGCAACCTGCTTGCTTCAACTGTGCTCCATCCCGGGTATTTAGGTCTTCCGGGCAGCACGACCTCGACGTTAACCTCTCAAACCACCTTCGAAAACAGATTTTCCAGCTCCGTTACTTTCCCTGTGAGTACACACTCCCCTCCCCTCCATCAAATCGTTCCGTTGTTGGTGTGCCACAGTCTTTGGGCTTGCGTCGCTTACCGCTTCATTATGAATAGCGGAACAGTTTCGCAAATTTCAATCAGCACGTTTCACAACCCAGACATGAGGGGCAAACGAGTCGCAGGCGTAAGTGGTTCGGGTCGGTTCCCTCAACGGAAGACGTAACCTGCTATGGAAACAGTCGACCACCAGGAAGAGTTCGATTAAAGAAACCCCCATTCAAGCGGAGTCACCCACACCGCCCCCGCCAGGCTACCCATCCCCCGGCACCAGGTTGCCGTCTCCTCCATCCTCCAATGACAGCGAGCAGGGTGAAATTTATGAGGACAAGGTAGATTAAACACGTTGGTGCCACTGGTCACTGAATCTAAATACTGTACAGGAGGAGTTCCAGCTTTTAGATGATGGAACACCCGGAGTCACGGAATCCTTCGAGCATGAAGTGAAAACAGCGCCACTTTTCACCCGCGACGCGAAACTCCCCGCCGGGTTCTGCCCACACAGATCACAATACGGGTTGCTGGGGTCCTTAATGGGAATAAGGCGAGTCTCGCCCAGGCGCAGCAACGGGGGGCAATCACCAACTTTGATTCTTTAGGAGTAAAACGCGAACGGAGCTTCAACTGGATCCTAGATTATATGTCAACACCGTAGGTTTTAATGTCCAAGTTCGGTTATCGCCAACCCGCTAACCTGAGTGTCTTAGAATGCGCCGTTCTCTGCAATTATATGCGGTGTCCAGGGATCCGGAAAATCCCACACCGTGTCGGTGTTGTTGGAGAATATGATGGTCCCGAATTTCAAACGGCTCGGATCACTCGAGAAACCACTTGCGGGTCTCGTCCTCCATTTTGACACTGGAGGAGATAACTGCCTCCCTTGCGAGGCTGCGTGGTTGGCAAGGCCAAAGTACTATGGCGTGCAAGCACCGCCCGTCAGGGTGTACGTGTCGCGTTCAGTCTTGAATCGAATGCGACGCGTATATGCACCTTTGGGAGAGAACGTCACAGTGGAGCCGTTATTATTTGCTGAAGATGAGCTCGATGCACAGGCTTTCTTGAGCATGATGTCAGTCGAGTCGTCTGACTCCGCACCGCTCTACATGCAGGTGTTTCTCGTAGGCCAACCCCATTTGTCTACCCCAGCCGCACTGATTTATAATGGAACAGAGCATTCTCAGGGAGTTGGGGGAGGATTACACCTATGACAAGTTCCTGGACAGGCTCGAGGTCCAATGTGAAGAGTTTACTAAGGTTCAGCGAGCACACCTGGACCAACGAATGGCCTTGTTGAAACTCTTCACAAGCACCGAGCCTCACGTACAGCCGCGGTTCGCCCCGGGTCAATTAACGATTGTGGACCTATCGGACCCCTTTATTGATCCAAAATCTGCTTGCGGGCTGTTCGAAATAGTCACTCGAATCTTCACGAGAGCAGACCTTGGAAAAGCAGGCAAGGTGTTATTGGTGGACGAGGCGCACAAGGTACGTTGCTGTTGATTCAGCTGACCTATGGGCGATCGACCGTGTCCACAGTACCTCTCAGCAAGCGCGGGGCTCACCGAGGCCCTTTTGTCTCTTTCGAGACAGATGAGGCATTACGGTATGCGGGTTATCATTAGCAGCCAAGGTATGGGGCATGGTTCCGGTACAATTTTCTACTCGAGAGATCAGGGTATTGAACGAATTTCTGTAGAGCCCACCGTCGTGCCCCCAGTTCTCTTGGATCTCTGTAGCGTGGCGTTCATGCACCGCTTCTCCTCACAGTGCTGGTGGGATCACATCAGCAAACACTTCTCCGCAGATCTTTCGAGCGCGTTTGATGAAATCGTCCGGTTGAAGGTGTGTTCGATCTTAGAGTGGAGCTCGCAACGTTTAGATCGCGAACGCAAATCCTGTTTAGACCGGCCAAGCGATCGTGTTGGCGCCGTCGGCCCTCGCGATGTTGCGCAAGCCTGACCAGCCAACGTCAGATCCAATGTTGTTCCAGCTCGGCCGCCGGTATATGTTGGTCAAGATTCGAAAGAGGGTGACGAAGGATGGGGGAGCCTCAATCCTGGTGGTTTAAGTGGTAGCCGGTAGTATGGGTGTCAGCTTTTTGTATTGGAACACGCGCACAAGCAACACCGTTAGTCCCCAATCATTTGGGGGCCAATCGTTGGTATACCTACACTGCGGCGGAATGTGGTAGATTTGATGTCATAGCACACGTAAATGTATTGCCCTTGGAAACGAGGGCAGGCGGGAGCGTGTACAGTGAGTAAGGAGACAAGCCACAACAGCCTTGATGACGCTTTCCCACCCGCAGTTCGGTCACACTCCCTCCGCCTGCTGGCCACCAATCTCCTTCTCCTCTTCCGCGGTCGCACGCCCACCCGTAGTGTCGCAGCGGGAGGCTGCTGATTGAGGTTGGCTAACGGAGATGGCTGCACCCTCTTCAAGACTCGAGACGAAGTTGCCTGCAGTTCGCCTTCACCCCTTGCAACCCGCGACAATCGAAGGCGACGAAGGAGCAGACGAGGACGCGGTCATCGTGGAGCTGCCGCCCTCCAACAAATTCGCTTTTGCATGGCCCTCAAATCTACCTATGTCCCCTACGCTGCCCAATCTTGATCAATCCTCCCTGTCAGCCCCAGAGGTAGACGCGGTCAACCTCTTCCCCGATGCTCCACCTTTGCCCACACACACGAGGACACCTTCGGACGAGACGGGAGATACCACGCCAGTCTACAGCATCACCTCGGGACATGATACAGGAGATAATTCGCCGCCCTTACCCAAGATTTCACGGGCATTTTCTTCTCCCACCCCGGCCCAACTTCGTCAACTCACGAATCCACGTCGAGCCATCTCGGATAATGAATGGAATCCTAAACCACTTGATCCGATTCCAGACTTTGAACAATTCCACGATCTCTCGCTCGAACTCGCAGATTCGGTCCAGGCAGTCGTCCAGACTCTCCTCCAATTTTGTCCCCCTCAAGTATTGGATACAGCGAAAGAACAGTTCTCAGGGTGTTCGATATCGGTTCCGACCCCCTCCATGTCGGCGATCCTCACGAGCATGAAGCACCTGAACTACATGTCTGCCCACATGTGTGCCTTTGGTTTTCCTTCGAGTGCTTCGCGCACCGAGGCTACCCTTCGGAACCCCCCTGCTCCCATCACGAGCCACTTCGATATCGGGGAAATGCTGCAAGCCGTCGGAGATTCATTGAGTGGTCTAGCCGCGCAAGCAGGCATCGACCTCGTTCTCTTTCATCAAGACGTCGGAATGAAACACGCAGCTGTCAAGGGTGACGAGACTTGTTTGTCATATCTGTTGTCCTATGTACGTGGGATCGCGACTTGGGTACTTACCTTACTCACGGAGATCATACAGATCATTCGTCAAGTCATTGGGACGGCAGGCAACGGTGACTACGTCGAGATTGGCCTGTTTATCGAATCCGTTGCGGGGGAAGCGAACCAGGATGCTGAAGGAACGGGCGGGCCTAACTCCATGGGTTCTCCCACGTCACGTCTGCGATGCACCTTTTACATTGCTCATCGCTTCTCATGTGCCGAAGTCAATTACCGGCCGACGTCAACACCTCCAAGCCCCATCATCCCACAGTATCCTGGACCAGAGACTACGGCCAATTCGGGTCGCCCACCGTTGGCCCTCAACAACGTGTTTATGTCATGGCTTCTACAGCAGGTCGGCGGAGAGTTTGTCACAAACCTTCAGCCACAGGCGTTCAGTCTTGGTCGGGGAAGCGAGTTGACTGTGATTCTTGAGCATGGCCGGATCGAGGACCCACCTGTTGACCCTGATTTCGTCCCTTGTGCTGACGTCGAACTAGCCCCCGAACCCACACTCCAGGAGCTGGCCACGTTTTCTGAAACGTTACGCGGGAAGAAGGTCACATTATGCGCGAGCTCGCGTGGTTCTTTTGCCCACCACCTTTCGAGTTACTTGACGGCTTGGGGCCTGGACGTCAGCCATTATGCGCTTGATCCGTTCCAACAACGAGGTCCTCAAGATGCGGATAATGACGCTGCGTTTTTCCAACCACCGACTGGCCCTTCAACTCCCCAGGCCTCTTTCGTGTTGATCGACGATGATATTGAAGTCCTCAAGGAGAGTCTTCAGGCCATCAAAGCGGACGCGAATGGTCAGAATCAAACTTCGCCCAAACCTCGTCCCTCCCTCATCCACCGACCAAAGTCTACGCCCCAACTGCTCCGTGGGTTGCCGAGCCTTTCGAAACTGGTGCACAATACCGCCGTTGTCCATTTCACTAGTCTCGCCAACTACAAGCGCGTCAAAGATATAGTTCAATCTCTCGTTGTTTCGTCGCAGAAGCAATTACCAGAGGTTCTTGTTATCCCCAAGCCTGCCGGCCCACGACGAGTCCTGACCGCGCTCTACACCGCATTAAAGAAGCCCGTTGTTGATCCTTTCTTCTCACCTATCGCCACTTCCCCTGCAACTCCTGCGAGTCGCAATCCTTCGTTTTATTTCCCTCTTGACCAACAAAAGGGTCGACAAGGGTCGAGACCCACCGGTTCGACCCGCCGAACTGACTCGGATAAGTCCATGAAATCACAAGGGGACCGTGAATACGTCCCGATTCCGCCGTCCCCTCTTTCTATTTCAGATAGTATCGAATACTTCTCCGAGACGGCGATGAAACTTGGCACTTCACCCTCGTCGGGACTCGTCATCCAAAGTCCGGATGGTCAACCTGCTGGTATTTTCTTTTTGCCTGGGTCAAAGGGCGGAGGGTTAGGTATCATCCCCCCCAAGACAACCACTCAGACACCGACAATGGAAAGGGACCGAGGACAGTTTGTCATGACACCACGCCGGCCGTCCGAAGAAGTGGGTGGATATTCGAACGATACTCCTCGACGGAGCCCCAGGACGCAGTTGACGCCAAACCTGACTGAACTTCCGAGTTCCATCGACCGGCAGCCCAGTGGAGACCATCACCCTCACTCACAAGGGACTCATTCGACCAAGAAGGTGGACGCACAGGTTGAGGGGACGTCTCAGAAAAGTTCGACCCCTCCCGTGTCCCCTGGAACTCGTGGTCCAGCGATAAAAAGTCGCCGAAGTAGCAATGGCAGAAGGTCAACCGGCGCGGATTCCAAATCCACTCCGTCGAAGGGTTCCCAGGATCAAAAAATCGTGCCGCCAATCAGCGTCCTCATTGTCGATGGTATGTAAACTGCCCTGCTGTTTCCCCCTTTCCCGTGTACCTTGTTCACCCGCGTCCCAGATAACCCCATTAATCAAACCATCCTCTCCACGTTCATGAAGAAGAAGAAAATCAAGTACGATGTCGCCAAGAACGGCCAGGAGGCGGTACAGAAGTGGAAATCCGGAGGATTCCATCTCATTTTGGTATGTTCCCTCAACTGGGATTGTCTGGTGATTAAAACCTGACACGTAATTGGAAAGATGGATATTCAGATGCCTGTCATGGATGGAATCCAGGCCACCAAGGAGATTCGTCGTCTGGAAAAGATGAACGGGGCGCCTGGATACCCCAATAGTCCGACTGGGACTCCTATTTCTGAAGGTCAGAAGACACCGTCGGATTCCACGTCAGAATCACGACAACCTTCAACTCCCTTCCGTTCTTCTGTCATCATCGTCGCTCTCACGGCCTCATCATTACAAACCGATCGTGTTGCAGCGCTCGCAGCTGGTTGTAACGATTTCCTTACGAAGCCGGTGTCGCTGCAGTGGCTAAACAGCAAGATCATCGAATGGGGTTCTATCAAGGCGTTACAGATGTGGGCTGACATTCGGCCGGAGGTTGTCAAAGGATTCACGAATGGACAGCAAGAAAAGGCGCGGACGGTCGCAACGAAGTTGCACATGCCAGAAGGACGGATGACACCCGGCACATCCAGAAGTCGGTCTGTGTCTCTGACAAAGCCTCCGCCTGGACCATCAAAAGCGACTCGGATCATTGCCGATACGACACCGGAAACGAAGGACTCAGCGGGGGAGGCACCGACGGACCCAAGAAAATCAGGTGGGTAGGGGTGGGTGAAAGAAATGAATGTGGCCTGATTCCTTACGTCTAGCCTCACCTGAACGCGCGGACGAAGGCAAGGCGGGTGGACTGCCCGCACAACAGGACACAAATCTACCCCCTGAACACAAGAATCCTGGGCCGAGTGGCACTGAGGATATCTTAAAAACACCCACGCCCAAGAAACCAACAACGGGGGGAGCTGAAAAAACGCCAAGTCCTGGTGAGCACATCCCTGTTCGTTTGTTTTATACACGTGCTCATCATTCGCCCAGGTCGATCGGCACACCCTGAGGAGAAATCCGAACAAGCCCCACCTGCAAAACCGACCGACTTCGCGGATACAAACCACCATCGGCACGATCCCGGTGATCCCCCCAATGCTGAAGGTCAGAGGCGCTGACGGTACTGGGCGGCCCCCGGAATTTGCATTTCAATGGCTATTCCGTGCGCCATCATCCTCTATCCGAGGGTCGCCGGGTTCATCCGCGGTCTTTTTCATACCAGGTGATTTCCTGGGATATGCGGTACAGGTTTTCTTGGGTTTTTTCCTTTATCATTATGTGGGGACCTCACCCCCGATATTCACATTCACATACACGGGATACTGGTGTTCTTCGATTTTCGTTTTACTACAGGTCGTGCTTTGTTGGGAGAGCTTCATTCTGTTAGAGATCTGTCGGTTTTTTGGAGGTCTGGTCTTTCGGTCTTTTCTTTTTGGGTCCACATCTGTCTCATCGTTGTCATCCATCGTGCATACCTTCTCCCGCTGTGACATGCCCTCATTTTACTTTTCTTTTGGTAGTTCTTGAAGTCGCCCTTTCACTGTTCATTTCGTTCTGGGTTTTAGGTTAAGGACTAGCGTAGCCAGAAACACGAGGCCGTGTTTTTCTGAAACTTGAGTGACTGGGTCTCACTTCTTCCCTTCCAGAGAACGCCCCGACAAACCTCGGCTGAAGAAATCATGAAGGGCCTCCTTTTTGTTCATTGAACCGTGTTCGTGTAACCCCTGTTATCCTCGTGGTGATTGACGGAGGGGGCCAATACGCCTCGGCCCAAGCCGAATGGCGAGGCTCTACCATGTCATAGCCCGCCAAGTTGATGGCTGTGTCATAGGTTGGATCGTCTTGCGTCGGTTGGCTGGCGTTCGTTAGGATAGAGTTTGTGATCCTCAGTGATTTAAGTTACCGGCACCCTGGCGGGACAATGTTCTGGGGTGGATTCTTCTCGAGGCGCGTCTGTCACATCGATGCATCATGTGAGTGGGAAGCGAGTGTTGCGTAAGGGAAGGTTTTACACGACGGGAACGAACGGTGGGACCGGATCGTTGGCCCGCCCTGTGTGGGAGGGTTTCATTTCGGATCGCAGGCCGTTTCAGGCGCGCTACTGGGCAGTTCTGGGCACGGTTCTCGATTCATTCATTCGTTCGTGATCCTCAACACGAGTACCCGAAGGAGTTGTGGTGTGGAACGCCACAATGCCCCTCTCATTTTACGCCCCCTTCGATGATCTCGTTGCTCAGCAGAGAGCGCTGGAATGGCCGGATACCATCCAGAAGCTCCAGAGGAAATTGTTCTAGAAGGTGTTTCGCCTGGGCAAATGACTTGTCAGTTACCTCAATGGATGATTGGATCAGCTGACGGTCAATGGGCATCACCGTGGCAGTCGTACGATTTTTGGGCACCAAAACGGGGCAAGTGGCCCAACGAGGTAGGTGCCATGATCCCGCGGCCATCTGGCCATCGTAGGGATGATATCAACGGCGTCCTCCGCGAACATGTGTGCTCGTCGACCTGCATTCGTCTTACTCTCAAACGCGCGCCGGCGTTCGAGATCGCTTACTCGGCCGGCGGTGATATCAAAGTCGAAAGTGAGGATGGCATGCCTCGTGTTGTGTGCGTTCCCTGTTGGCCGACTGGCCACAAGAATCGCGGGAAGTGCGACAGGGTTCCTTTTTTGAACTCCGACAACAAGCGCCGATGATCGGCCACACCATCGCTGGAAGAACGCTTTCCCAATAGGGTTTTAGCTCACCAGCAGGCGAAACTCGTCAGGTCACTGTTTCAAGCAGGGGTGCGTGATGTGATTAGCACGCTTGGGGTGCAAGGAGGGGGGCGTAACCTATGGAATCGCGGCCGGGGCCCTTGGATTGTGCCCATGGAAGGGTTCGAACGACCCGGGCGGCTTATCAGAGATCGTCCCATTCCATGGGGATGACCAGTAACACTCGGGCGACGATCGATAACGCGTAATTCAAATACTTCACGTGATCATGACTCCCGTCCCACCGGCGCTCGGCAGATAAGACAACGGACGGAGATAAATTTCTAATCGGAGCGTAAATTTTCAAAGGCGACACATTTCAATCTCCGACCAGAGACTTCAGCGTTCCTCAAATCGCGTCCAAGCCCCGGTCGACTTCATCCTTCTTCACATTCCACCACCTATCATCGACATGGTCGATGTTCAGGACGGCGACGCGCACACCCAAAAGCGCACTGCAATACCCCAACTCTTGAATCCCGTCTCTTCCTCTCCGACAAAACGTCAAGAAGAGCATGGATTCTCCACCTCTCGAGGCACTTTTCAGCATTCCAGTCTCACTGCCGCAGTCCGATCTAACCTCACTCGCCCAGATTTGTCCCCCGCAGGCCCAGCGACCTTCAACTTGCGCGCTGCAGATTGGGGACGAGGAGACTCCTCACCTCCAAGCACTGTCCATTACGCTTCTTCTCCTGACACCAATGGCAGTGTTCGTGGCCGTAGCGCCAGTTACTCGACATACGATTCTGGACCACGGTCCAATGACGGTGGCGGCTATCTGATGACGTCATCGTTCTCCCCGGTCCTCTACCATTCGACGAGTGTGAGCAGCTCTCCAAATCCCGCTCCACACACTCTACGGCCAACGCCGGTCCTTTTCTGTCATGACGGGCTTGCAGGTAAACATTCCGATAGCTTTGAGTTAATCATCACTAATCAATGTCATTCTAGGGAACCATCAGACTCAAAGTCCACCCGAATCACCGCGCCCTGGCACCGGTCCTCCAACCCCGAGCGACGCTTCTGGTAAAGAACCCTGGCCAAACGCCCGTTCCCCGGTCCGAACCATCATAGGGGAACCCCGCCAGGCCAACTCAGTACCAGGTATGGTTGCTTACCGGCCACCACCGTATCAAGCACCTTTCATCACTGTGCCGATCTTTATGCAAATGCCACCAGCACCACCGAAGCGACCAAACAATGAGGAAGAGGAGAGTTCCGGCGCACCCAGAAAGAAGCCTAGAACCAGTAGAGCGAAGGCAGACGGGTCGGTCGGTAAGTGCCTGGATGTTTCCGAAAGGGGAATCTCTTCCATAAACATACATTCAGCCCCAAAACGGGGATACACCGCGAAGAAAAGGAGTGAAGCAGCGCAAATTGCCGCTCAGAATGGTGAGTGTTGCTCCAATCCAGTAGTCACACCCGACTGACTGGTAACGACCTACCAGAGATGATGGCATCGGTTGCATACCAGCCTCAGCAAACAGAGGGTGGACAGTCTGTTGAAAGTTAGTCTCTCCCCGGTTTGTCGTCCCAAAGTAACTAATTCGCCTAGAAACCGCGGCCACACCTGCGAGCAACAACAACGCCCGACTTCCACCCGTTCTAGTGGAGAAGGGTGGAAAATTGCACCCTGAGCTACAGTTTGCAAGATGTATGTCGCATAGATATCGCAACGAACGCTTCCCTCGGTGCGTCTCATGTACGCGAAGGTGGGCCGGAGACACGTGTCGGTTCCAATCGATTCGCTTCTTCTTGAGAGACGAAAACAAAGTCATCGTGGGCATCAGTTTCGTCGAGAACCAGAAAGCCGACTCCCCGACGATGGATTTCCCTAAGAAGTGGAACGTACCGCTGGAACCCAGTCACGTCGGCCGGGTCAAGGTTGGATTCCATGAATTCATTTGTCACTTGCAATGAGCTGACACGACCTTAGCGAACGGTAGCGCGCGCACTGTTCCCAGTTTTGAAGACGGAACTGGAACACCTTCATGTCCCGGAGATTATCCGCAGACCTAGAGAGAGTGAGGTTCGTGCCACATGTGGTAGGGGTGTTCCCATTTGTGTCGTTGACTGGTTTATTGATTAATATACAGATACCTGCATGACTTCCATCTTCTCGAGTAGCTGGATGTGTCGCCTGTGTGGACGAGAGGCATGTGCAGAATGCTTCGAGCAAGTTAAAGTCCTCACAGACAACAATGGCGCCGAAGATGCCGACGTCTTTGAGCTACAAGCGCGTCGTGAAAAGCACTCCCGCAGGAACCCGTTCTTTCTCGCCTGCACCAGACGAAACGAGCACCAAGCAAAGGACTTTTCTCCCATGACCCGATTCTGTAAATCAGAGCTCGAGGTTGTGATAAAGGAGATGGAAGAACTCCTCGCTACACCAGACCCGGATCCTCCTCTTACTGGAGATGCCGAGGTACCCGACCTAGATGTGGAGATGACACCGGGTGACCAAGTTGGTTCTTTACCCAATCACCGTCTCCTCGAATTCAAGCGCCAAGACCTTTCATACGATATGTTCACGAGGCTCTGGGCCATGGGGAAACCGCTGGTTGTGACCGGTTTGCTCCCTCAATTCAAGATCAGCTGGACCCCGGAACACTTCATCGAGAACTATGCTTCGAAGAGTTGTCTGGTGATCCAGTGCCAGTCGGATATGAACAAACGGATCACTGTCGGTGACTTCTTCAAGGAATTCGGGAAGTACGAAGGACGAAAAGATTGCTGGAAGTTGAAGGTGATCTTGATTGCTCATTCTCATGTTTCATTGTATTGATGGTACATATCAGGATTGGCCACCATCGACCGACTTTAAAACCGCTTTCCCGGAGCTCTATGCCGATTTCAGCCAGGCAATCCCGATGCCGAATTACGTGCGTCGTGACGGGGTGCTTAACATTGCGTCTCACTTTCCTTCAAACACGGTTGCTCCTGACATTGGTAAGATCGCTTTTCAGTCTCGACCGCTTTTTCCCCTTGTGATTAATAGCATTCGTGTCTTAGGTCCGAAAATGTACAACGCCATGGCGTCATCAGACACCCCCGGAACAAAAGGGTCGACCCGTTTGCATATGGACATGGCGGATGCCGTAAACGTCATGCTCTACTCTGCCCCAACCCCTGACGGGAAGCCTGGATGTGCCGTTTGGGACATCTACGATGCCTCCGATGCTGGGAAGATTCGGGACTTCTTGAAGAACAAGTTCAAGGGCAAGTTCCAGAACGATCCAATCCACTCGCAGATGTTTTACTTGGACTTTGACTTGCGGAAGGAGTTGTACGAAGAGTTTGGGGTGAAGAGTTACCGGATTTATCAAAAGCCCGGAGATGTTGTTTTTATTCCGGCCGGGTGTGCCCATCAGGTACGTTGCTTCTCCCTCGAACTGACTTTTGTTGCAAGAATCCTAACCCGAAAACGCGTGTCAGGTGTGCAACTTGGCAGATTGCATGAAGATTGCGATCGACTTCGTCAGCCCCGAGAACATAGACCGCTGTGAGGGGCTGACCAGGGAGTTCCGCGAGCAGAACCAAAGCATGCAATGGAAAGAGGATGTGCTCCAATTGAGGACGATGATGTGGTTCTCCTGGTTGTCGTGCCGGCTCCACGAGGCCGTCCAGGGAAATGAGAAGGCTAACGCGAGCGGTGCCGTGGCCATCGCATCGGTGTCGAACAACAAATCCATTAAGCAGGCGAAACAACCCCGATCACCACCAGACCCTGGTCCGATGGACATTGACAGGTCCCTCCCCATACTCCCTCCTGACTGAGCGTTTTCGTTAACTTGTTGGCTTTCGGTGCGGTGGATGTTTCATATTATTGCTCCTGTGCATGCTTTTCCATCTTGTTATGTATTTTTGTCGTGTATTATAACCGTTTGTTCGCGGTCATCTGAGTGTTCACATATTCATTTGCAGGCTTATGTATCATCCCTCCCCATACACATAGATGGAATTTTATTGTATGTGATCCACCACTGCTTATAAGTGCTGGGGTGAAATCTTAAAGCAGAACGTGGCCAGGGTTACCCCCATTTCAGTTTTTTGGACAACTAGTGAGGGTATCAGGGTACGGCGGCAAGTGATGGACTTCGACGACACTTACCCCTAGGTGATCGACATCCATCTCGTCTGCTTCGCGTTCACCGTCGAGTTCACGTTTCCTCCCCGGTTTTGAGGGTGCGTTCGACTGTGTCGAATCCCATAGGTGCAACACACCATCTTCGCCGCCTGTAACGAGACACCCTAAAACGTCGTCAACCAGGAGTGAGCGAACGACCCCGTCGTGATGTGAAGGGTACGTTCTATCGACGGTCCAAGGTTGTGATGGAGGTGACAGGAGAGAAAACGATCCGCTGGGGTGTTTTCAGGTTTAACGGCGGATCCGCGTCATTAGGTGAGATTCGCGTACGAGTTTGAACCAACGATTGGCATCAGTCGATCTTGAGACCGATAGCAGCCGATTAAATAGTCTGGCTCCCATGAGTACTGTGCGCGAGGTGCGATCTCCCTGAAGTTTGGTTCCAAAATCTTGTCCAATTCGTGAGTCCAAAGGCTAAATGTCTCCATGTCGCTTGCGGCCCACACTCCATCATGGTACCACCCCGTTTGCGCGACGCTGCAACCCCAATTCGCAACATGCTCAACTGCTTCGTCTTCGTCTTGTTCCGCTGTGTTGGTGATGCTGAGCAACCCATCCGATGAGGCCGACAGGAGCCGGTCTTGGATCGTTGGGTGGAAATGGAGAGATGTGATGTCATCCGAGTGGGTGGATGTATGCGAGAAAATCGGAACTGTTGGTTTCCTGGCGTCCCAGAAATGTATTGGAGCATCTTCGCCTTTCAGAACGGATCCAGTCGCGATTGTGTGACCATCCAGAGAGGCGTCAAAACTGAGCAATCCAGCGCCATCGGGCGACTGCACTGGTTAATCACACTCGATTTGAGTTGGCCAACCGTGAAAGGAAAAAAAAAAAAACGCCTGGCGGCGGAGGCATGTTTCAGAAACGCACTTTCGATAGAAGGGGAATTTGACCTGAGGTCCCAAATCCTGGTATACCCGTCCTTGCCGCAACTCGCGAGTGTTGGGCCAGACCCGTTCGATGTCGGGTGCAGATTGACAGAACGGATGGAGGTCGTTCCGCCTGGATGACCTCCCAGGGTGGTTAGGTGCCGCAGATCAGCCTTGGCAAAGAGGTGGATCGTATCCGCAGGAGACGAGGCAGCGGCGGCATAGCAGCCGGGCAAAGCAGCTATTGAAAGCACGTATGCTTTGGAAGGGATTGACCCTGTGTGCCTTGGACGCTGCATGATGAGAATTTCGGTTGTGGGGGATGTTTTTCGGATGCTTAGCCGAGGTACAAAAAGCTTCAGGCGGAGCTATTGGGCGAGATCAACGCGCCTATCAGCGCTCCATGGTCGGTTGAGCGAATTCTTCCCACGTTTTTCCTTCTTCTTCACTCCTTCTTCTGGTCTTGGTCGTCTTCCACGTCGCCGTTGTCCTCTGCTCACCTCTCGCCTTCAAACCACATTCTTTACTCAACCACACTCCTTTTCAACCCTCTCGCCACCGAGAGCAGAGCATCTACCTGGCAACTCCGCCCGTTTTCTAACTACATTTCACTTCCATTCTTCCGCACAACTACCCCATAACACATTATTCGTTATACATACACATTTATCACTTCTAAACAACCATGGTCAGATGTGCGTACTCTTTCCTCCCGTACATCTAGTCATGGTGGAAATGAACGCGGCCGGCTGTCTAACATTTTTTTTGCCTTTGAACAGCTTCGCGCTCGCACCGTTTGCCACAACGCTTGGACTACGCTCTCATCCCTGCGCCCTTAGGTGAGCGTTCGTGTCTCGCATACTATTGCATACCGGTCGCAGTCTAACACCGTATTCTCCCCACTGTCCCGTAGACCTCACCTTGCCCTTGGTCGATGAGAAGTCGCCGCTCCCAGCCATCATTGTCACCCCGAGCTCCCCCAGGAGTTCGATCGACTTTTCAATCGCGTTCCTGGCGCCGGAGCCGAAACCGTCCTTGCGTCAACGAATGGCTTCGTACCTGCCTCGACTGTCCCCCCTCTCCTCAGAACAACCCATCTCTCTAGCCACTACTCCCAGCAAGAGTAACTTCTCATCGTTGCCCGCCCCCTTCAAAGCCCGTTCGATCGTCATCATGTTCGTCCTGGTGTTTGTTGTGGCCTGTCACATGATCGCCCACATGCTTACCATCACGCCGAGGATGGATTTCCAAACCAAGGGGCTCGGGCTCGGCGAGGTCGATCTCTCCGATGCGCACATTCACGGCAGCCTCTCGCAGTCTCAACCCAGCATTCCTCGCGTTGAGAGGAGCGTCGGCCGGTCTGGCTTTTGGGGAACGCACGACGACGCTGCAGATGTGGGAAATGCAGAAGGTGATACCGATGCTCTCCCGAGCCTGGCTTGAAGAGAAGTGTTCGTTATGGTTTATGATTACGACTTCTTCCTATCCACGTTCATATCTGGTTCTCCAACGGCGATGATGAGTAAGGTTTCTTGAAATGAAAGACTTTACTCGTCGGGTTGTGTGGGTAAGAGATGCGGTTCGTTGCATTTCTTCCCTTGCCGCCTTCGTCGGCAGAATATGACTATCGTTGGGCAAGCATTTTTTTGGATGACTTGTTAGGGTGGACTCGTTCACCTGTGTTTTGTGTTAGCTACCTTTTTTCCTCCCATCATAAACGCGTTGTTTTCCCTCAGGGTGTGGTGCCGTGTTTTTCGGTTTTGCCTCCATCGCGTGTTCTGGTGTGTACCGGCCTCCTTGCATCCATCCTTGGATCTGTGATATGGGTGTCCACGAGGGACGTGGATCACCGATGTGTTAGCAAACCCGCTGTCCGACGGACTCCATAGTGGGCGGCTTTCTGCGGCGCCGGTGAACCCATGAAACTCCCTGCGTGGTTTAGTTTCACGGACTTATCCCCAATAGGTAGCAATCAGTGTCGATGGTAGTCCTTGCGGCCGTTGGATCGCGTGCTCAAATCACTTCTAGCGCGTGGTGCAAAATGATGAACGCCAGGCCGCTATTCGGACGGTGATCGGATCCGCTCAATGTTCTGTTCTGCTTTGAGCACTTACGGCAGTCCATCCCACGGGGTTTGGCATGCGCTCAGTATAGATGGGGTTTCTGTTTGGAAACTGCAGGCTATCGTTTGTCCTCCCAACCCGCAACTGGCAGCTACATACCTCGAGTGTTTTTTTTTTAGCTTCCTGACCGAGTTTACCGCTGGACAGACAACCGTGACGCTCACTTGATCGGATCTCGGTGTTTTGGGGCCCTTCCCAGAGTTTATCCAACGCTGAAGCATGGGGGGACACATGGAGTTGAAAAGGATGTATATTTCCGATTCATGACCAGTAACCGCAGGTCGAAACTTTCAAAGAGGCAAGACGATTGTTCGTAAGGCTGCCGATATAGTGGGCTAGACACAAGAATAGGGAAAAGTTACCCCAGAGAGCGATTCTAACCATCGTTCCGCTGTATTGTTACACCCAAGTAAAAATCACAGATCAGAGAGCGCTATGTCCACCGGTCGAACCGAACCCGCCACTACCACGTATAGTCTCCTCCAGGTCCTAAAGGGGGGTCAACGAGAGGATTGGGGCAAGAAGGGAGACTACTTACGTCAACCTCGGAAATTTCCGGTGTATAGATACGTTCGATGACTAACTGGGCAACACGATCACCCTCGTTGACTGAAGAAAGGAATGTAAACGCGTCGAACGCGTCGCGTGCATAAACGAGGAAACAAACCTTCGAAATCCTTGTCTCCAAGGTTAAACAATAAAATATACAATATACCACGGTAATCGGCGTCGACGACGCCAGCCCCTGTATCGATGCCGAACTTCGCAGCTGGTGGATCATTCCACATGAGTGACGGGGAGGGATGTTCTCATGCTGACGCTCACCAAGGCCACTCCGTGGGGCGACGCGTCCATACGTGCCAGGGGGGACCGCGATGGAAAGCTGGGTATCAATGACGGCTTTCCCCCAAGCTGGGATAACTTTCTTTTCCGCGCTGAACCATACATATCAGCCTCGAGCCTTTAGAGTGATCATGTGCGCCGACCTGGATAAATCGTATCCAGCTGACAGAGCTGAACCGCGGGTTGGAATTCGGGCTTTCTCAGAATGTCTCTTGATCAGGAGCCTGTGCGGGCGAGCAGGTGGGTCACGATCCTCGTCTAATTCCGAAGTGAGCTTTCGCTTCTTGGTTTGCTGGTCGTAAGTCATGGAGGGTGTGATGGGAGGGTGGTTGGTTACGGCTTTGTTCCGCAAGCGCTTTTTGTTTATACGACGCGACTGTCACGCTCACGTGCTCTGTGTGACTACACGGAGCGGAGAAGCCCATGCCGGCGGAAAAATCTCACTGAGAAGCTATCCATAGAGTAGCCTCCATGAGCAACTATATAAGGTAGGTGGCCGTGGCTGGAATTTTGCACGGGACTAACTGTCGTCGTTTACCGCGGGGTAGCGAATGGTGAAATTTTGAAAATTTGTGCGGACTATAAAGAGACAAACTTGAAGATTTGGAAGCCCCATGATTATAATCCTGTTCAGAACCCCCTGAAGGTGCGGATTATAGGATGCTACGCAGGCCAGGGTGGCGGAGGCTCGCTCGGGTAGAGTTAAATGTATGTCTCTACCATCTTTCCTGTTGCTCACATTTAAAATGTACGTTACGATGGCACTCAAGCACTTTTGAACTGGATGTTCCGTCTGAGACCTCGGCCACAGGTACTGGTCGAAGGGAAGTTGCAATCAGGCCGGGATAACTCCTTAACTCCTATCGTTGAACCTGGAAAATTCGCAAGGATGTAGGAAACCTGGCCAACCAGCTCCTGGAATTTCCAGTTCATGGGTCTTCAAGCTTCAGACTTCGGGTCGTTAGGTCAGTGCCGCGTGGTTAGGTCAGGATACACCGGAGTCGTCATTCTGACACGGTAGCAGTGACGCTGTACCCCACCTGCGGAGCTCCCGTTACTCAATGCTGCGCAGACACAAAAAGCTGCCCGGCAGAACGATTCCGCTTCTCCGTACACCAAGGCTGAGTACGGTCCCAACGCGATTGGCTACCATGGCCAAGGTATCAGTCGCGACTTTCCCCCAAGGACGACTCATCACTATCGAATAATGGGGAACCTAGGGGTGGGGCATTAGCCACGTGGAGTCAGGTGTGTGAAATAGACTTCGTATTGATGGGGTCGTAACCTATCGGAAACCGGTAAGGTTACCCGGGATGAAGAGCAGCAGTTTTTGAGGTCGCTTCAGTCGACACTCCCGTGATCTTCCGATTATTCTGTCACGCGGACGCTCCTGTATGGTAGAAAAAAGGGTCGTGCGCTTACTGTATGACTCGAGGTGTCCAAATGCAAAATAAGCCTTTCGATGGTGACTCGATCAGGAGGGAGTGAATGTGGGAATTTCGGGCAGTGGCTGTGCAAAAGGAATATAAACGCGTCTGTGGCTGGGACCCAAATGGAATGGCCGGTCGGCGCGTGACTCAGCTAATTTCATATCCCGCGGAGCCTAATCATCTCCAGCCCTCGTCGCCCGCTCGATGTCTACCAGGTCCCACAACAAGCAACTTCCCATCACGATGTTCTTCAGCACCCCCACCCCGACGAATTCGCGAAAGAAAGACGGCAATACGCCAATGACCAGGAAGCGTCGGAGAGAGCTCGAGGCGGAGGTGGGGAAGGACTCTGCCGGTGCTGATTCCGTCGAGGTGGAGACCCCGATCCATGCAGACAAACGGGCGAAACGATCTTCGAAGGTGACGCCGAAACCGACTCCTGGAGGGAAGGGGAAGGCGCGATTCCAGCAGATAGATACCCATTCGGGTGGGGAGGAAGAACGGGCTGGCCCTTCGAAACCCCCAACGCACCGTGCGATAAGGGCAGCTCGCAAGGCTGGGAACCTTTTGACCCCAGAGTCGGAGGGTCTGTTCAGGGGCGAAGCTCCGGAGGACAGCGCGGTATCGTCTTTGAAGACCCCGCTCGCAGAACTGAAGCTGGGGGCCCGACATGCCTCGACGGAGTCGCCACCTCCACGGAACACTCGGAGGGACCTACGATCTTCCAACGTCGGGCTCCCTACGCCGATTCCAAGCTCACGCAGTATCTCTAAGTCGAAAGCGAACAACCCGTCAAAGGTTTCGGCGAGGAAGACACCAGAGCCTCCAGAGCCCGAACCTATCGTTTTATCTTCTTCGCCGCTGTCGCCGCTAACCGACCTTCCCGATCTACCAGATTCACCTCGCCGCCCTCAGGCTCCTGTTCAGAACTCGTCTCCCCTCTTCAAAGTTCCCGCTCTTCCTGTTCATACCCCTCGTCGTAAACGCGTAGAGAATAGGCTGTCGGACTCGAGCCCACCACGACACCCCACGATGGCTGTAGATCCTGACGAAGGGCTGGTTCCCACGTCGCAGTCGCAGGATCTAAAACCATTCTTCATTTCCCCCCCACGTCCAGGAGGGACGGCCCTTCTCAAAGACACCACACCAAAGTCGTTACGACATTCACAGGGCTACAATAAGCAACACCCGCAACCTTTACCCTCTGTACTGGCGACTATCCAAGCGAGGGGTCACACTGGAACTCAGGAAACCGATGTTGTGGTGACCTCCCAAATGGAGGAGACCGAGTTGCGGATGCCTCGTTCCGCCCAAGTCGGACCATCGAGGGCTCTGGCTTTCGGCTCACCTTCAGACAAACGGGGCGAACGCGCTTCAAGCCGTCGCGAACCCCCATCATCAGAACGAACTGACGTTTTGAGAACCCCCACGAAAGTCACCAACCTTCCTCGTGATGGAAAGGTGCACATCATGAGGTGAGCGTCCATCTCACACTCAAGAATCGGAGCACTGATAAAATCTACAGTCCTATTGCTGGGTTATTGTATTCCCCAAAGAGGAGTTCCCCAACTGATCGCGATGGCAATGGTCCCTCGACAAGCCCCCTACCTCCCTCTTCAGTTCCCCCATCGACCAACCCGCATGGGTCCAGCCGCGATGATACCGCACTCGATTTCGTTCAATACCAAACAACACCTACGAAACGCAGGTCTTCGATCGATTCTCCGAGGAAGGAAATGAAGTTGTTTGAGAGTCAGGCGACGCTGAGCCCGGTGTGGAGTCAGCCGAGGTCCTTCGAGAGATGGAGGCTTCGAGATCTTCTTGATGAAAGCCAACACGGCCTCGGTAATGGGAAGGCAAGGTTAGAGGCAGAGGCGGAAGGTCGTGAACCGGGTGAGAGTTCGAGGACAGATGGAGAAGAGTCGGAGGAGCTGGAGAAAGCGGCAATGATGGCTAGCTCGATAACCGAAGCGGAGAGCCAGGACCTGGCTGAGTGGTTCTCGAGGGTCCACCCAGAGCTCAAGTTCGGGGGCAAGGCGCCACAATCCAAGTCTGACACCTCGTCCAGCAACTCGGGTCCCGATTCATCCAAGAGCAACCCAAATGGGAACGGGTCCGGGAGTCGAGTCGAACAGGTCGGAATCATCGTCATCGACGATACACCTCCCTCAAGCCAGAATTCCAAAAAGTCGGACCCCATCACGAATCGTATTGAGAACGTGGGGATGGTGTCATCTGTCAAGACCCCAAGTGGCCTCACGGAATCCGAATCTCAAAGTGGGGGTTCGAAGAAAGCGGAAGATGAGAGCCAGGGTGGTCTAGGTGAATCCGCTCTGGTTTTCTCACAGCCCACTCCGGACCCGTTGAGGGCGTTTTTGGATATGTTTGAGGGAGCGAGCAGTGTGCCCCGGGACTCGCAGTCGGTGATTGATATAGATGATTAGTGGGTTTATCGGCTTACCTTTGCGCTGTTCTTTCGAGGTGTTATGACTTTGGACTTGCTAATTTTTCGTCATACCATCTGTGAAACGAAAGTCATCGTGTCAGGACGGTGCAGCTCTGCATACTTCCAAGCGATTTTGACTTGTTACACAGTATACACGAGGACGAAGCTCTTAAACGCATTGTCGTACAATCACGTTCGTGCCAATACAATCAAGCATTCTCTCTCCCGCTGGACCCTTCCAAAGGAAGAACAACAGCATTCGAAGGTCCCGCGACTGCAAGGTCGAGTGGCCGGACTGTCCCCCTTCCCATGTTCATCAAATTCATATTACTCACCCATACCAACGTCGACACGACCACCGTAACACACATCCACAGACGCCAAGTGGGCGCGAGCTCGTTGACCAATTCGTAGACCCGCCCTTCGACTCGACGTCTTGGAGTGTGTGACAGAGAGGTTTGCCTGATCGGAGTCAGCGAGAGCGGCGATCGCAGACTCGACGGCGTTGAAGATTCCTTTTGGTCCGCGGGAGTTCTCACTCTCCTTGATTCGACGGAGGGCAGCGTTGGAATTCCACCGTCCCCTCCTTCCAATGCGCGCAATCGACCGTTACGGTTTCGAGTCCCCAACCCCTTCGTTTCGTGTTTGGTCATTTCCACCTTCTCGGTCATTCGCGCGTCAGTACTCTACGTATGTATATAATGGACAGATCAACGAGACCGTTATCCCACCCGCTTTTCTGCATTTTTCAAGTCTTTAGGCCTTTAGGCTTTGGCCATTCTATCCTTGTAACTCCTCGATAGTCATACACCGATGCACCTCACCGATCTCCTCAGCCTCTCTAGGACTGGCCCAACGTTTCTTCCTCGTGACCTTTGTTTGGCGGGTTTGAGCAGCAGAATGGCGTCGTTTGTGTGGTATAATTCGCTTATGGACAGTGAAAGTGGTGGGGTTCGAGAGGTAGGCAGGTGCTGAACTTTTTTTTTTTTTTTTCAAATTTTTGTAGAAATCGGCAGCGATTACCCCCCGTGACGGGTTCGAGAGTCGATGGCATACATAGAGAGCGAAACGAACACACAGATCAACAACGTGGGACAACAAAAAACAGAACGAGGAAGTCAGCTAATGTGGGAGAGAACGGCTCAGGCAGCAATGGCCGCAACGCCGAACAGGATGACGAGGAGGATATCCAGAAACCCTGGAGGAGGTATTCGACCACGCTTTGCTGAAGTCCACGCCCGAAACGAATGACGTGTCTGAATAAATTTGTGAGATGGTGCAACCCAATACCTGAGGATAGAAAGTCAGTAGGCGTAAGAAATGGCACCGTTTTGAGCTCACCGTCAAAAATCCGAGGTGACCGGGCTGTTCAGCTCCTTGCGTATATTCTGGAGGAGCTTTCTGCAGCGCTCCACGTCCGTCGCAGCCCCGACCTTCTCATACGCAGCGACAGCGCGCAAAACCTCGGCCTTTGCCTCTTCGAATCGATGTTGTTTATACCAAAAGTCGGCCTGCAATTCCATCGCGCGACCCAGGAAGTATGCGTTGTCGACCGCGTGTGGTTTGGCTCGTTCAACGTGAGCATGTGCGTCATCAAACCTGTCTTCGTCGAAAAACAGCCTCGCCAGGGAGTGATGAACCCAAAACAGGTCTTCGTGCCAGTTGAAAGAAGATGCGATTCCGAGGGCTGCCTCGTAATGGGAAATGGCCTCCTCCCGATCGCCCTTGGAACGATATATATCGCCAAGAACATGATGGGACCCGCAGACCAGAAATTGTTGGTCTTCCTCCAGGAGATAAATTGCGCGGGATGCGGCTTCCTCTGCGGCGTCGAGCTGCTTGTCTTCATACAACAGCCAAGCGGACTTGATCAGGCAATCTGCTTGACTCGCGGTGTCCCCGAGCCGTTTGAAAATTTCCAATGCTTCTTTTATCAGTCGTATCCCTTCCTTTCGGAGACCCACCAGCCGATTTGCATCAGATAGAGCCTTCAACGTTTCAGCAACCCGATGATCACTCCCCCGCTCTCTCTCGAGCTTCATTGTGTGAGTAAGGAGCCGCTTGCGTTCCACATGATTTCCAACTATTTCGAACAACTGGGCAAGGCGGTACAGGCATTGCGACTTGGAGGGATGGTCGTCTGCGAGACCCTCGATCTTTGGACTCAGCACAGTGAGCCGTGGTTTGTGCCAACCGAGGTGGTCCACAAAGTTGGCACAGGCATCCCAAACGCCGTCCGAGCTCGCATCAATGGATGTGAAGACGTCGAGCAGGTACTCGGCGTTTACGTCCTCTGCCACGATCCATCGCGCTTCTCCGAACCCGGGCTCGTCCGGATCAAGATGGACTGACATCCGGGTGAAGTAACATTCCTTGGTCGCGCAGAGGAGCGGAGAAGACTTTGGGTCCTTGGGGCGAAGATAATCTCTGAGTGGTGCGAGCATCGCAACGAACCCGTTGCTTCGATACGTCAGGGAGAGAACACAGAACTTGTCAAAGACGTTTGTTCCGTTCGAGATGGTGGGAAACAACCAGCTGACGTTGTTCTCATCGACACCTTGCGGGAAGAAGGCGACGACTTCGAGAAGTGCTCGCGCGCCGGGGCCAAGTCCTTGGAACATAGGGGAAGTGAGCGAAAGTTCGATGGTGTCTGCGAGGCTCTTGTTGTGTTCCGTCTGAAGCACATCCGTCTGGCGTTGCTCCCACTCCCTGGCCAGTCGATTATTGTCCCACTTGTTTTGACTTGCAACGGTGGCCAGTAGGGTCACCGAGAGCGGGTGGAAGTCGAGCTGTCGGAGGATGTTGTCGATGAGATCTGGTCGATCGTCGTTTTCATAGATACGGTAGAAGGCGTTGTGTGCCGCATCCATCGACAACGTAGGGACGTCCAAACGCTTGCAGTCTGGTGGGATAGTGGTGATGCGCGATGTGACGCAGAGATGAACACCACCGAATTGGCTCAGTTCCTCCACCACAGCAAAGATCTCCTGGGCATTGGTTCCCCGTGGGTCAAGAATGGATTCGGCATTGTCGAGGACTATGAACATTTCGTTGGATGATAGGGATGGTCGGAGGGGGGTCAAGTCCTCAGGGTTTTCGACACCGGCACCGATGACCTTCGAAAGTCGGCGGAGAAAATTGGTATGCGAAGCGGGGAACTGGTCGCAACGGATGAATCGACGGTGATCGCCAAATCGTTTCTTGATGCGATCGTGGTGGAGGACAGCTAGAGCGACGGATGTTTTCCCGATCCCACCTGGACCGATGAGAGCGATCGGTGTACGGTTTTCAGTGAAACTGACGATCTTCTCGATCAGCTCGTCGCGTCCGAAACAGGCCTTTGGTGGTGGAGGAGGCAATTCTCCAGGAGGGATGCTGTGCGAACGTAAGACCGTAGACCCCGTAGCATTTGAGACCACTGACCTGGCTTGAGTCTTGGGGACGGTCAGCATTCTGTCATCGATGAATAGAGGCCGCACTTACTGGGTGATGTTCAGCGTTTTCCTGACCTGCCAATACTGTGCGATGCATATCCACAAGCATTGTATGAGCATTGATCGCCAGCTCGGTCTGAAAGGGATCAATTAGCGACAACCAAGCAAAAATATGACTAAACACACGTTGAAAACATGGAGGATCCTGTTGAGGTCCAACTTCCAGGCGGCGATCGTTTCCTTGTCATTCTTCGCATGCACAAGCCGAGAGACTGCATTCCGTCCTCTCTGTTTGGCGATCTTCCTTCGGATTTCTGCCACAGTTCTGCGAACAAGTGTATCGTCAGTGAGCCGTCCAAACCATGTATCATTGGTTTGACCCACGCCGTCAACTGATTTATCGCGTCACACACGGACTGACTGAGATCGTCCAGTTTCTTTCCGTTCATCCCCCGATCGAGGGCTCTGCAGATATCGGCGCAGTTCAACCCGAGCTCGACGTATTCCTGTTTGTTGATCATCGAATCCTGGACACACGTGAACCCGAGGTCCATTATTGCAGAATATGAGGAAACGCACCCTGACCATCGTCAGAAGGACACTGACGGAGCCAAAAGCGGCCTTGGCTGGTGCGATATTAGCGATCTCCTTCGCGAGATTCAGGGTTTCGATGGCCACATTCAACGAGGAGAGAACACCTTCCCGCCCTTTCGGTCGTTGGGAATTTGCATCCATCGTCGGAAATCGAGGTAGCTGCGAGAAAACGGCGTAGCGCGCAGGCTGTGCATCTGAGGCCTTGAGGAAGACCCAATGGGGATGGGCGGTCATTTTGTCATGATACGCCTAGTGCAAACAGGGCCATTTGATGATAGGAAGATAATTATATTCGTGGCTGACGCACTTGAGGTCGGCCGGTCAGCCTGTGAGTATTTCAATCACCAAGTGTGAATCGGCTACAATGGCCTGGCGGACCGACGATGCTCATTCTGAGTCGAAATCCTCCCGAAAACAGGCTGTTCTCAACAAGTGTTGCGAAAGATACTGCAGTTACACAGAGGAGGGGGGAGGCCGGCTCAAAAGAGCGCTGGCCGGTCCGGTTGATCGACTCCAGAGGGTAGATTTCCACTCGTTCACTCTTACCGCGCACTGCTGAAGCCTCAGGCCTCGGGCCTCAACGTTCAACCCAGAGAGAACAGCTGTCACTATGCTATGAGCGCAGGCCCAGAGCAACTTACAACACCTTCGTGGCCGTCTCTCTACGACCTTGGCAGGGAGCTGACGCCAGTCGAGCGGACTTCACCTGTTCAGGTTGGGGGCCACTACCTCAGCGATCCAGACGGTACGCCACCCACTCGCTCGTTGCCCAGAGATTCAGACCGCAGCGCTGAACAGCGGGCTTTTCGTGGTTTCCTGAACTGACCGGATCGATAGAGGTGTTCAAGTTCACGCTTTACTGGACCTTCGTATTCTACGTCCCTCCCTTCGTCCTCGCCGGATTCTACGTTTTCTTCAACATCTCCATCCCTCCTTCTCCCACGCCGTTCCACGCCAATGTCACCAACCGGCCAACACGTTCGCGAACTCGCACGATATCATCCATCGGCAATGCGAGCAGCTACATCCTTGTTTCAACCTCAAACCCAGACCGGGATCACTCCGGCGAACCCAGTGGACTTGTAGTTCGCGAAGGTTCGATGGCCCCACCACGATCCAACCGGTTGAAGAAGATGAACGAGAAACGGTCGAGGCTCATATCATCCCTTCTCATTTTTCTCGCCTTTATTGTGTTTGGACTCGCTGGCGCGGTGTTGAGTTCGGCGATACTGGCGTATATATTGGCTGGTTTGTATAAGGCGGGGGGTTTTTATATCAGCACGTTCGTCTCATCTCTTTCCTCGTCAATTCTTCGGCCCGGGTTGACCGTGATCACGGGCGACAGGTGGATTCCGTTCGTATGGGCATTCCTCCATGCATGCATTGGATTTCTTGGGTGAGGAATCCCACAACGATGTTTTCAGGGACGAAGGACTGACGTTTCTCCTCATAGCATGTGGCCATCTGTTATCGATTTCATTTAGTATACGTACATTACGATAATATTCTGCTGTATATTTCAGAGTCGATTGCATCGCTCCTATGCACGTCCATGAGCAGACCTGATGTCAGATGTGAGTTTCCTCCGATAAATAGCAAACGGCAGCCTTCAAGCGAATGAGACGCAAAACTATGAAGAAGCCAGCAAAGAACACACCCGCAATGCCATTTATTTCGACCGGTCTGAGTCGATGAGGTACAACCCCTCTGGGGAGACGTTCTTGGCGTACTTGAGGAGGTCGCGACCCTGAACCTCGTTCTCATCCACAGGAATGGGCTCAGCCTCGAGATCTATGCCGGTCCCTTCAGCCCAGATCCTTCCGTCCGGCACACCATTCCCATCATCAACGGATTCCGTATTCACAAGCTTGACCGCTTCGACGAGCTTGACGAGATCTTGCATTTCCTCCGTAAGCTTCGCGTGCTCAGGAGAACCTTCCTCCGGTGGGATCAAAGCGCTGAGCGTGTGCAGGCGCTTCAAGGTCGCAGGAGAAATTATCGGTTTCGAATACGAGGACAAGAGGTCGTTGACGGACCACGTTGGGCGAATTGGAATTCCATCCTCGTCTGTTTCGACGTCTGTAGGTAGCGTAGGTTTAGACGAGAGAGAAGAGTTCAGTCTCGCCAGACGCGCTGGGAGCAGGACGCGACCACATCCAAGAGTCGACCTGAGCATGATCGGGAATCACCGACGCCTCTTCCCGCCCGAAAAAACCGTTCATGGTGCCAAAACCGCAAACAGTCGCGAGGGCTATTCAACACTTCTTACCATCCAAACTGCCTCCGACCCTCTCGAACTCTCCTTCTTCTCTATACCAAGTATTGTCGCGGTTCCCGCAGGATGGCGTCGGACAGAGGGTATACCAGACGCGGTGGGGCGTGAAGGGATTCCCGGAGTGTTATTGGGAAGTCACCCGGACGAAGCTCAAACTGGAGGGAAAACACGGGAAGGCTTGGGGTCATCTCGTTTGGAGAGGTGCGTGTGTATGCGTTGTGGTTACGCGAGGTTTGGCCGTTAAGTCGTTGGCGGTAGGCAAGCGGGTCAACGAGGACGAAGCCACGATTCGCGGAGGGTTGAAGTACACCTGGTCGACGGGGCCCTCTACATCAGGGATAGTCCAACCAAAAGCACCCTCAGCTTCCGCTTGAAGCTGTTGGGAGAACCGCGGTTCTTTGCCAACCCCTATCGATCCCAACACACATGCACGTCATAACTCTGTTCACCGTACAATAATAACCATCATCGGTCTACTCTCGCGCTCTTAGAAATCCAAATCGTAATCACACACCATCACCATGTCCCTCAAGCCGTTCGCTCTCGTCACCCCCTCTACCAGGGGTCTTTCTGCCGCCCTGACCAGGCGTCTTCTTGCCAAGTCTGAACTACCAGTATACGCTACGTATCGCAAAGGCAGCCCTGAGAGTGCCAAGGATGAGCTCCTTCACCCCCTGGATGGCGTCGACTCCTCCAGATTGAACATGATTCATCTCGACCTCGAGGACGAATCGAGCGTTCGTTCTGCTGCTGGGAAACTCGGTGAAATACTTCCCCCCGGTTCATACCTCCACCTGGGTTTCCTCACAGGGGGCATACTCCTGAACCCCGAGAAACAACCAGGAGATATCGACCTACGAACCGTACAGAAAACCTTCAACGTCAACATCTTCTCCCACCTCCTCTTAATGAAACATTTCGCTCGTTTCCTCCCCTCCGCACCAATGTCTAGCACCCTCTCTGACCAACCCCTCGCCAAATGGGTCCACATCACCGCCCGAGTAGGCTCGATAGGGGACAACAGCAAAGGCGGATGGTACTCATACCGCGCTTCCAAAGCCGCGTTGAACCAAGCGATGCACACGTTTGACCTTCACCTGAAGCAAACGAGGCGACCCGCCATGGCCGTCGCCATACATCCTGGAACGATGAAGACGGGATTGAGCAAGGATTTTTGGAAGAGTGTGCCGAAAGATCACTTACGCGAGCCTGAGGAGGCCGCGGAACACGTGCTCGGTGTTGTTGAGAGGTTAGAAGAGGATCAGAGAGGTAGGGTCTGGGATTGGGCGGGTAAGGAGGTCATCTGGTGATCCGAGCACTTCTGGGTGGACAACTTTGGGAGAGTGCGGTGTTGAATGAGGCAAACAGTGGTTTCAGCCTGGGATGTGTATACTACTGTGTAGGTTTCTAGCTGGGCGCGCACCGTATCGTTGCGAAAAAGCATAACGTGAGGAAGGACTCCGACTACAAACCTCGGACGGAGGTGGTACAACCAGGCCCGCGCGCCCTACTAGTTTTCCAGTGCGCTATTCTTCACCTGTGGTCTCTGGAAATGACTATTCCAATTTGCAACGGCTATCGATACGATGACCAGTGAAATACGTGGAACTTTATGGTTTCTTTCTGGGAGGGGAGACATTAGACACAGGGGGGGAGCGATTTGCACCAAAGGTCGGTGCGATCGATTGCCCATATTTATCTCGTCAAACTTCTCCTTCTGCGGAATCAACAGCTCTCGTCGGAAATGTCCCATATCGCGAATTTCTTCCCAAACCACTGAAACCCAGTGACCGGTCAGTATATGGGATGGAAGCACAAATTGATGGTTAAGATGATACTCACACCCGCCACGCAGTGAGTTGGACTGCTATAAGTGACATGGTTCCACGCAAAAGGTGTGCTCTCGCACAGCAGACGCCAGTCTTGCTCTGGTCTATCGTTGATGTCCACAACCCAAGCTTCAATGCGACGAATGCCAGATCCTGGGTTCGTACATCCCTTTTTGACCGTTTTTAGGGGTAGCGTTGAGTGATGGTTGTTTCCCCGAACTCACCTTGTCGGTGATGTCTTGATGCTGTGGCTTGCAATCTGGTTGATCCCAATCCACCATCCAATAGCCATGGATATGGGGTGAACCTTCAACATAGCCGCATCGATCAGGTCGCCTGACAGAGACACCCTTTATCTCGACGGGCATGTTCGTACACGCATCCATGTCGGTCCAGTCTTCAGGGATGTTGTTCAGGATTCCCCAGTATTCGCGCTTCCCATAAGCACGACAATCCGGTGCCGGCCAGATACCGTCCCAGAATGCGCCTTGGGGAACACGATCCTCGCGAGCCCTCTCCCACCTTTGCCTCTCTTCCTTCAGCGCTTCCCTCTCCTGCTCCAATAATTGTCGTTCATCCTCCATCAGCTGCCCCTCCCGTTCGAGTCTCGATCTCTCCAGTTCCGAACGATGGATTGCAGACTCGAGCGCATCCCTCTCGCCTTTCATCTCTAGAGTGGACAATTCGAGTGCCAGTCTCTCTTTCTCTAGCCGGTTGGACTCGCTTCGGAGCGCGATGCGTTCACTCTCCAGGTGATTCGCCTCTTTCCTCATCGCACCCTGCTGTTCGCGCATCCGAGCCACGGCTTTGCTATATTCCTCGAGTTTGGTGGGTAAATCGTAGAAGAAGATGAACGTGACAGCTTGGGCCAAGATGATCAGAAAGACGACGGAACCGGCAAGACGCATCTTGGTGATTGTGGCGGGGCGGAGAGGTGACGAGTCTCGTTTGCGTTGGTGAGCATGGCTTGATTGGTGCCTACCATCGGGGTAATCTGGAGTTGAGGCGTATGGGGGAGGGGGTTGGAGGCCAGGTGGACGAGGAACTGGACCGAAAGCACCGTAGGAGGTCGAGGGGTGTTGTGGTATCAGTGGGGATGTGTCGCGAGACTTTCCCCGCTTGTATCGATGACTTCTAGCCGCGGTATAGCACTGGTTAGCTTCATGGAAAATGTTTCCATCGCGGCAGACAGACCTGTCGCTCATTTCGAGTGTGGCAGTAGATGGGATCCGCAGCTGACCCACGGGCGTCCGTAGTTGCTCGTTTTGGTTTCTGGATCCATCGTGGCGCTTGTTGGAGGTTCCGCTGGACTGGGGTTGGCGTTGTTCCTCCCTCCTTCTGGGTTTGTCGACCCATTAATGCGTCGAGTCTCATCTGGTCGGATGTTGACCACAACCCGCGCTCTTTGGTGAGGCAGGCGACCCAACGTCCCGACTGACTAATACCGGAGAAGAGTGGACGCACTGAACGTTGTTGGCCGCTCTCGATGCGTCGTTGGGTTTCAAGTGCCTCGGGCCTCCACCCAAGTAGCTGCACAGTACAGTACGGATCAATAAGCCCTCTATTTACCCAGGGGGCAAACCCGAAATCGAACCTATGTTTACCGCATCTGAGTGTGACAGACTCGTCGCAGATGCGCTCAAGGACAGCGTTGCAGAGCTACGGAAAAATGACGGGGCGGGAATGTATCAGTGCGTCTATACCAAACTCTCACAGAGTGGCATGCATTAATGTGGTACTGTCATAGGCTCACTGCTGTCTTCCAAGGAGAAATTTCGGCGTTGAGCGAGGGCGAGGAGAACCGGTATGCCGGACTCCCCTACATACATCTCAACCTATCACTCACCCTCCATCAGGGGGTGCGCGGGAGTGCAGCCAGGGACACGCAACCCTCAAAACCCCGATGAGACCCCAGAAGCACCCCCCAACCATCCCAATTTGGGTATGACCCCCCAGGCCAGCCAAAGACTTTCCGTGTATAGTAATAAGGACCAAACAAGTGACCACAAGAACGAACAACCGATGACCAAACTGGTGGGGAAGCGTCACGGATCAGCAGAAGGGTAGCAATGACTAAGACCACTTGTGTCACAAAGCACCATGAAGGAATGACCCGTCCGTTTTAGGCACCCTGTATTTTGCCATTCCAACAGGCCCCATTGATAATTTTATAGGAATAAAATGTTTTTTACAAGCATTACTATAGCCCAATATGCAAAAGCATTCCCAGACGGCATGCTGACTGCTCTGTGGCCCCTACCCCCTGCATTTTTCGCTTGATCACCCGGATCGAGGACCCTGGAAGCACAGTTGGGTCCCACCCTAGGGTGGGTTGTGTGTCACAGGTTGCGCTCCTGCGCACTGTCAGGGCCACTCCACCCTACTCTCAGTAACCTGTCAGCGCCGTCCGACGGCCTGCTAGTTCCGAACTAGAGGTCGTTTTACCGGTAGGTTGTTCCTTATCCACGTAGGACGAGTCGAACGGGTGTCCCAGGATATTTGTCAGAAATTCGCCCTCTTTTCGCCTTTTTCCTCTTTTCCCTCACCTTTTTCGGTCAAGACAAGACTCAAGACGTCACTCCCATGTGCAAGTCACATGATGGCATTACTAGTTAATGCTGACTAAGACAAAGGTAATATCCCTAGAGGATATTACGGTACAACTCCTCCTCCACATCGGATAACGGTACCTGTGGTACCTCTTCGATGCGAGCCTCTACTCTAGGTGTATACCTAGGAGGACGAGTATACTCTGGAAGACGACCTCCCTGTACACTTCCAGCCCTCCACATCCTATCAGCGAGAGAATTCGCCTCCTGATACACCTCTCCCCTCTGCTCATCCACCTCGGCCTGCAAGTCTATCACTGGTTGATAAACTTCATCGGCCTGAGCCCTTTGGATGGCTACCTCTCGACCATCAAAACGTACGACCTATGGAGTATGGTTAGATTAAGCAAATCAAATCCAACCTGTACTCCGTACCTCGTACACTGGTGGCATCTGAACATCTTCAAGCCTCATCACAACTGGATCAACCAAAGTTGCTGAGCTTGAACCAGCCGTCTCTACCAAACCATCCCTGTCGATCACCATCTCGTCGACCCTATTAGTCAAGTCTCTAATCGCCTGCGATTGAGACTCAACAAGGCCAACGAGACCCTCAACACCCCTTTGGTGTTTCGACTCAAGGTCATACACTCTCCCCAAGAGAGCATTGCCCATCGTCTCCACCACATCATCGATATACTCTTGCGCATGATGATGCAACAAATGCGCCTCCGTATTCACCTTCTTCACTTCATCCTGAAGTCGGCGAATCTAGGAATATCGATGATCAATAACAATGACGATGGAAGAGATCAATCAAGAACATACCTCTTCTTGAGACCACTTGATCTCTTCAGCAAGTGCTGCACCAACGGCAGCAGTGTAACCTATAGATGTCTCGACGACATCGTTCTCATCCTCCGCATCCATATTGGCCTCACAGCCACGAGAAAGCAAAGCCTTCGTGTATTGCCCCATGGCAATACGCTCCAGCTTCTTCCTTGCCATGCGCTTGTGAGCCATGACGAAATCCTATGACATCATCAACAGTCAACACGTTGTATGATATCAAGAATAGGAAAGTACTCACCTGGACATTGAGATCGTTGAAGTCTTCATCGCTGTTGGCCTCTCCACAGCGGATGAACACATCTTGAGCCTTAGGGTATGGCTCCTGACGGAAGATTCGGTTCTGCCTCCAGGACCTTCGGTTGTAGTCCCGGACAAACCGAACCTGCTCCCCAGTGGTGGAACCGAGAGCACGACGTTCACGACGAGAGAGAGGAGAAGGACGGAGAGAGTGGAAAGACATTGTAGGAAGAAGCTAGCGGGGGATTGCTGAAGGGAAACCTGCCAGACAGGCGACTCTTTATGTGACCACTGCAAACGCTTTTCCTCCAATCGGATCACTCCCGCTTATCTCCACGAGGACACCATGAGGTATGACATCATGGTCTGGATCAAGGTCTAGGTCGACCCTTTGCCCTTAGTCTGAACTCTATTTCTATTCATTCATCGGACACTGTTTCATATTTGTATTGGACTTCTAGCTCCCTTGATAGGGGCTATTCAGTTTCGGGCTGTGCCCTTTCCCATAGTCACATCGACTGCCACACGTGGTCATTGTTGTCGCCACGCGTGCTTTGTCTCCACAACCCTATGCCCTTCCATTTCACTCTTCCATGTTTCATGTTCATCATTCCTCCCACAGCATGAGTCACGCCCTATACCCTATGACTCATGCCTCATGCCTTTCTTATTGTTCTCGCTCCACTCCCCCATGCGTTCCATTCACTTATGCTCCACACCCCCATGCGTTCACTCCACTATGCGTCATTCATGACATCATTTATTTACATAGGAGCTGATACCAAACATGGTCCGTGCACAGCGACCTGCCCTAAACTACATAGTATATTAGTTAGGCTAGATAGTCGCTGTAGCTCCCCAGTTTTGATATCTCAGGAACTCCTGCTATAGTCACATTTGCCTTGTGTGATTGGAGCCCTCGGGATACTTCTTACCTCCTGTATCCTC
>Ga0307517_10000544_pt1 | contig 64511 bp, 79 predicted proteins | sample 23_EM_MG_FD_194515 | JGI IMG/M metagenome (GOLD analysis project Ga0307517, IMG submission 194515) | Populus trichocarpa ectomycorrhiza microbial communities from riparian zone in the Pacific Northwest, United States - 23_EM | ecosystem: Host-associated > Plants > Roots > Unclassified | place...
ACAAACTCGGAGTACTTCCTCCAACGAAAAGTTCCTCCAATAATCGCCAGTTATGTGAGTATCCACAGACACGTCATGACCTTCCCCACACCCCTCACCTGTTGTTTGTAGGGTGCTTCCGCTGTGCTGGTTTACGGAGCGATCGAGTCACCTCTGGCTCAACCGCGGGCACTTCTCGGTGGTCACTTCATCGCGTCGTTGATTGGCGTCTGCATAACGAAACTGTTCTCTCTGTTGCACGATGAGGAGAGATTTGATGAATTGCGGTGGCTGGCCGGTTCGCTGTCGACGGCGACGGCGATCGTGGTGATGCAAATAACTGAGACGACCCATCCTCCAGCAGGGGCCTCGGCTCTGCTGGCTGCCGTGAGCCCAGAAATCACGGAATTGGGATGGTGAGCAAGTTTGCATTCCCTCCCCTCAACGAAATTGGATTTGAACCATCCTTCCAGGTATTACCTCCCAATCATCCTTCTCTCATCGTCCCTCGTCCTCGTCGTCGCTTTGGCCGTTAACAATGTCCAGCGGCGCTACCCACAGTTCTGGTTTGTCCCAGCATCACCTCCGGAAAAACACATTGCACCGGTGTTAGAAACTCCACGCGGAGAGGAGTCCGTCATTATCGCTGGGATGGATAAAGACGCTCAGACAACGTTACCTCTGCACTCGCCGCACCTGCCGCACCTGCATCCATCACACCTGAAGCAGCCGATCGCAGAGAAGAAACTGGGCGCATAGAACTACATAGCAAGGAAAACACTAATCCAAGTAGAAAGCAATACAAATATGCGCAAAACATGATCCAAATTTACTGTTGCCCCCTTGATGGTATGTGACCATTCATGATATGGGACCACAATTCCTACAAACCCTTAATGAGTGTGGTTGTCGGCCGTGACGAAAGTTACAGCACCTGAGGCGAATCAAATCCTTGGTCACACGTAACCCCATTCACGAAGAATTGACACGCATAGTTTCCTTCTGGTAACTGTTTAATGGAGAAGGCACTGACGAGAAATGAAATCTCACCGTGTTTGAGCTCGGTAGCACGAGTGGCCTTCTTCGCCGTTTCTGACGCTAATTCTTCGCGTAGTCGACGAACCTCGTCCTGGAGATGGGTGGCCAAGACAGCGCGCTTCCTGACATTGTCTCCCGTCTGTTCATCCTTCGCCTGTAGAACCTGGTGCAACGACTCCGCCTTTGCCAGTTCCTTCCTCAACATCTCGACGACAGCTTCATACTTCGTCGCGACTAGCTTAACTGCCTCCTTTGTCTGGCTCGCGACAATCGCCTTTTCCTCCCGAATCTGATTGTTTTCAGCTTTTGCCTCCATGGCCTCTCCCCGGAGTTCTTGAGAACGCACGAACTCCTTCCTGTACTGTTCTTTCCAGGTTTCCACCTCGTTTTCTACGCGCCGTTTGTCCTTGTCCAGTTGGTCGCGTTGTTCCATCACCTCCGCGAGTTTCTCCTCCAGTCCCTTCTTTTCCAGTTCCCAGACGGCAGGCGGTTGTTGAGAGGTTCCGTCCTCAAAAGCAGCAGCATGCGCCTCCAGTGCAGCCCTCTCTTGTTCCCATTCCGCCCGTGCCAGGTCGTACTCTTCAACCTTGGTGTTGAGAGCGTCTTGTATCTCGTTCACATCGTTCTGGAGTTGCTTTGCTTCGGCCTCGGTTTTGTCTAACAGGCCTTGCAACCAGTCTATGTGAACGCCGAACTCGGAAACGGTCCCATTGGCCTCTTCCAGTGCTTCGCGTTGAACCGCTTGTGCCACAGAGAGCCTCTCACATTCAACTTGAATCCTGTAGTTTTCTGCCTGCTGATGTTCGATCTGGGCCTCCTGAGCAGCAAGGCGACTCTCCAGCACCTCGATCTCTTCGGACTTTTGGTTCAGAATAACGAGAGCGTCTTCTAGTTTCTGGCTGCTGAACGACCGCACCTGAATGTGGTCGCTTTGTTTTGTTTTCCGAGACTGAAAAACAGAGTGACTGACAAGGATCGCCCCATTCGTAGGTTCTGTGGGCGATTGGGACCGGGGTGGGTCCTGTTCCACCGAACCAGGGTCCTGTGATTGATGGGTTACAACAGGACGTAAATAGGTTGACCAACATTACCGACCGTGGTTGGTTGTTCTCGGTTAGGTACTCCACCTGCTTGGCCATTAAAATCAAGATAAGTGTCTTGGACGTCCTGCATCTCTTGAACGGTATCGGCATCGAGGGGATCGTCGGCGGGCCCAGGGTCGAGGCTTTGAGGGAGAGATTTTGTTCCAGAACGACAGACCTGTGAGTCATGAACCGGTGATCCAATGGTGTCTTGAGTGGGAAGCGGTTTCTTAGGACTGAATTCGTCGATAAGACTTGTGGTATCTGCCACCAGTAAATGCGGTGAAAGATCCAGCCTAGAAACAGGACTTAATGCGTTTATGTTTGTACGCGGGGATGTGGGTGTGGGAATGTCATCGTCGACCGGGGAGTCGGGGGGAGACTGTTGTCGGGTCGTTCTTAGGGGAGTAGGCTCAGGAAGGGGCTCAGCAGGTTCGTCATCCTGGTCTGGAAGTGGGGGATCAGCTTCGAGGGGCTCGTCTTGATCGGAGAGTTCTTGAGGTTCGTCTCGCGAGGGTGGGACTGGGGATGTCCTCACGGCTAGCATTGGTGGCTTGGGGCGAACGTCCGAGGCGGGCTTCAGTCTGCGTTTCTTCTTCCTCATGGCCAGAGGACTCGGGCTAAATTGGGCAACAATCCCAGCGGCTTCTTGGGTATCCTCCTCCTCCTCTTGCCGTGAATACCTGAATGCAGAGCTGGGTCCGCGGGATGGGGGGGATGTGGCGACGGTCGGAAGAGGTGCGATTTTCTTGCGTCTTCGCGGTGGTCCAATACGAATGACTTCGCTACCGCTGCCTATTTTCAGGGTACGAGGCGGGCGAGATACCTTGTCAAGGCCCGCCGCTTTAGTAGGTTCATCATTTCCTCCCTCTTCGTATATCGTCTCCCTGCTGATTTGCTTAGGGCTCCTGATGGACCTCGTGCGAGACTTCTGATAAGTGGACGAGGATACAACGTGAATCCTCTGCTTTTTTAATGCTGGCTTCGGGTCCTCGTCAGCTGGGGAATTTCGCACGCTTCGCCGCTTCCGTTTTCCGAGAGACGGTTCTCCGGACATACGTGAACCGTTGTCCGATGTAAGAGAGATCGCAGGGGAGTCGGTAGCGCGGCTGCTGGACATCAGCGAGGTTCGAGAGCTTCTAGAGGTCCTGTTAGCAGGTTTGCCCGACGTAGATGCAGTTGGCACGCGTGATTTCTTTTGTTTATTCGAAGCTGATGCTGCAGTCAGCGTTTGTCCTTTGGCCGAGTGGAATCAAGCGTACCTGGACGGCCATTTTTCTTCTTTGCAGCCTTCTTTGCGTCCCAGACCTCGATGAGATCCTCAGTAACTTCCGCCTTCCTAGTCCAGCTCGGTGTCCAAGCTCTGCCCGTTTGAGGGTTAATGCCATCCCAGTCGACCAGGTAGTCATGCTTCCTCTCGTTGAGAATCTCAAGAGCGGGCCAGTATCCGTCCTCGCCGGGCTCACTCTCTTCCACGTGCACCTCTTCATCATCGCTGTGAACGCTGGCGACCATCTCAGCACGGAGGACTGGCGCGGAACAAGTTTCGGTTGAGGATGAGATGATGCGCGGTCACGTGATGTGGGTCGTAAATTGTCATGTGACGCGAAATAGGCTCCCAAGGCCGGATTTTGTGAATTTGAGTGGGGATACACCACCATCTGCCTTGCACTGCCGCCTGTGAGGGCATTGCCAGCTCACCGCTCACATCACCCTTTGTTGTTTCCCTCCTCACCATCTTGTCTCAATCCATCTCCCATCGCGTCGCGTCCTCGGTTTTCCGTGGGATTTACCTGGGCTCAAAACCCGTCCGCGGTTCCTGGCCAACGGAATCTATCTTAATTTTGCGGTCATCTAGCGATGGCAAACACGAGGAAGGGTACCACATCGGAAGCGTCAACGAGAGTGTCTCGTAGGACATCAACTTCTCGCGTATCCATGACTTCTCCCCCCGTGAGAACAAAAACAAGAGGTCTGTCCAATGCCTCCCTGGACAGCAGCCAGAGCAATGCGAGTGGGATTACGCTGAAGCCTAACGGTGCTACTCGCTCACCAAATGCAACTCCCGTTCCTTCGATCTCTCCCGCAGCCAAGCGGATGTCTATTTCTTCTATCCCCACGCCTACATCCCGTCACCAGTCTATGCATGTACAGTCCAGTAACGGTTCCTTCAAACCAGAACTCAGCTCGTCCAGCTCGTTCTCCCAGGTCATGAGGAAAGTCAGCACACCTTCGGTCTCACGCCCACGCCACGTTACGACCGCAACTCTACCTTCATCCAGTCTTCTGGAGGAACCTTCCCCCCTACAGGAACCGATCACCATAACACCAAATACATCCCGTCATCGCGTTTCGTCTTACACTCCTCCGCGCAAAGCAAACACGTTTGACGTTGTCCCTTCTCCAAGACATAGAACGAGCCCCAAACCTTCCCCTTCACCTCAGAAAACGCCTGCCAAGAGGGTTGGCACTCCCAAGTCTGTATCTAATACCCCACTATGGTCGCCTCCCAATACCTTGGACCGCAAAAATGGCAGGGCAGTGGCAAAGGTCTTGGTCTCTGAGTCTCCATCGCGTGCACCAGCCCGGAGTGTACGAGGAGGGGAAATGTTCCCTATGTTCGACGCAGTTCTTGATGGGGACGATATGACACTGGAACTGGTAACAGAATTGAACGAGGGAGAAGTCGACGAAGATGTGAGCATATCGTAACAACACCTCGATTTTTCGCTGACAACGTACAGATTCAAGCCGCCCAAGACCAAGTCATGTCGATCCACATGAAGAAGATGCTCCATTACAAGCGACTCTTAGAACGAGCGCAGGCGTCAACCGCAGCACAACTGCATGCCCTTCAAGCCGAGGTCAGGGTATTGAAGGAGAAAGAGAGACAGTATGAGAACGGCGGATACGGCGATGCATCTTTACTAAACGGGGACGAATTCTGTGTCTGTGGTGGTCGGAAGCGTGGTTCAGGCTACTGGAGCGGGTATAGAGAAGGGGATGTCGATGATGGTCCAAGTGACCTGTTAAGCGCACTCAGAGGGGATGGTTCCGGAGGGTTCAACGAGATCGAGGTCAGAAAAGCAATTCGAGGCCTGAGTAGGGAGGATCGGATGCGTTTGTGAGTATAGTTTCTTCTCTGCAACCATCCGGGATTGATTTCGTCCGCAGAATTGGCTTGATACTTGATTGTAGGGCCCCGATTATAATGATACTGCCCCAGTTCTCACATATTTTCAGCATGTATGCCTGGAGACATCCGCCTCCAGATCCTCCTCCTCGAAAAATATGCGAAATCTACCTTCGACATCGTCGGAAATCTCTCACACGGCCTAGCATTCAAGATTTTGAAGTGGCTTTCGATACGAGAGATACTCTATGTTGAAACCGTGAGCAGGAAATGGCAGGAGATGGTTCACCATCCTGGTCTTTGGAAGTACCATTGTTTGAGGATCACTGCTACAGATCCTATGCCCCTCAAACCTCCCCAGACCCCGGACGGTTGGTGAGTTTGAGTGTCAGTTTCCTCGCCCGCAATGTCTTATGTTATGGCTAGGGAACCACTATACCGTGCCTTGCACCATCGGGAGTCGAATTTCAAGAATGGCCTTCCTCAGAACATCCGCTTCTTGACCGGTCACACCAACTACTGTACCTCACTACTCTTGAAAGGGAAACGTCTGATCAGTGGCTCGTACGACGAGACGATTCGATTCTGGAATATCGAAACGGGCCAGATGACGAAGTGCTTGCAGGTCAAGAAGCCCGTCAGTTGTATTGACTTCTTGCACGAAGAAGGTATGCCTCCCGGGGAATTGTGCGTCCAGCTTCTCATTCATTACAGAGGTGTTTGTTGTTGGTTTCCATGATGTTGGGTGGGTCGTTTCATGTTCTCTACTTCGGGCCCAGGCTGACTACCTTGGGATAGCCGAGTCCATCTCTTCTCATCGTTAACGTTTAATCCCCTGCAACAACTGGCCGGGCACCTGAATGGCATTCGCGCTGTTGCACTGTCGTCCAAAAACCTTGTTTCTGCCGGAGCAGACAAGGCTTTGGTATGCTGGGACTGGCGAGCAGGCACGAAGATCGTGCGGTTTGGCCAACAAACCACCGTCAACATTGGCGTCCAGCTGATTAGTAGCGAGGGAAATCCCGAAGAGGGAGAACGTCTCGTGAGTGTTACCATCGATGGTATTGTCCGAGTTTTTTCGATCAGTAAGTGAAAGTGATGTTCTATAAGCCCCGTGCTAATGTCCCCCTAGAACGTCGCGAGATGGTGTCTCAATTCAAACTATCCGAACTTGGGGGCGGAGATCCTGTGCTCAACGCCAAGTTACTGAACGTTGGTGCGGCTCCGAATAACATGCTTCAGTGGGTTTCTTCGTGATGGTCGGCCTCCTGCCACTCTGACAAACTTGTCTCCAGATGGTTCGCCGCCAAAGGGACACAGATGACCGTAAGCTCATAGTTGTATCGCTGGAGAATGTGTACTGACTGCCTTTAGTGCGCGACCAAGTCTGTCATTCTTCACCTCCGCTGGACAGAGGGAGACGTACCCCAGCCAGAAGGGAAAGAGGCTTCAAAGGACCTCGCAGCATCCCAACCCCCATCTGCGTTCGCAATGAGCCGCCCACGCACCAACTCATCCCTTTCACGCTCAACCTCTTCTACGTCAATTGTGCGCCGTACCTCATTGGCACCCCCAACCCCTGCCACGAAAGGCAGATTGTCACTCAGTACTTCAGCATCCAGAACATCTCTGACACCATTGAGCCCGCCCCCTAGTTCTGGTGCAGGCTCGAACCCCGGCGGTTTCCCCTTCAGGTTTGGACGCGCAGCGGTTTTGACTGCTCCTCCAAAACTGGTCGCGGTGATCAATACCCCGGACCTCGCGGTCGGCGCGGTCGATGCAAGCAAAAGAAGGGTTGTTACTGCAACACGGTTCAGCTCTAGGATTGGTGCCGATAGAACCGTGAGTTACTTTTGCCTCGCGACCGGCGCCGATCACGGCTCACGATCCTGCGTGTTCAGATCTTTATGTCTACCCATCGTGATAAAGATGCCAAACCTTCGGGATCTCAAGACGATAATGGCGACGATGAGGAACTCGGGACGAGTGAGGCCGCTGATAAGCCCAGAAAGCCTTCTCCCGTTGGGCACGATGTGGACCTCAATGAAGACATTATTCCATTGCAGGGCGTCTGGGCCGCGTTGTCGGAGGGAGTTCCGGATTTGGTTGAGAATATCGGAGGTCTACTTGGTAGCCTTCCGAAAAAGTTCGAAGGGTTGGCAACTCCCGAGAAGAATCCCATGTCGATGCAGCTTAGTCACGAGGAGGTTGTCGTGGGGTGCGCGGATGGCACGATCTAGTGAGGACATTCGTTGATTTTACGGAAGGTGCCTTGGCTAATCCCGTCGCGTTCCATTTCCAGTGTTATGAGCTTCATTGGATACGACTACAAAAGACGTAAGGAGCTGGCTGAATCCCCTCAAGATCCCGACACCCTGGATACTACATCAGACGATTGATTTACTGTCAATGTACTTGAGGACGGACGAACTTGGCTCTTCCTCTTTCCAGACGTTAATCACCGGTGGCTACTGCATTGTATAAGGATATGACTTGCATCTACACTACCAGCCTTTTTCTTCCCCCAATAGTCGTTACGCTCTCCTTCTCCCCTCGTGTTTTTTTTTCGCGCCACCCGGTACATACATACAGCCAGCGATGCAGACACCCATTTTTCGCTTCCCTATCATACCGTAGTTGGTGATTGGTCCACGAAGAACGCTTTATACAGCGATATACTTGCCGATTTTGAAAGGTTGGGCCGCCGAGGCTGGCGTGGCCACAAGAGTTTTCGGTTGTGCTGAACGCCTGTTGTTTTGTTTCCGCTTCCTTCCAAACGATCCCTGCCTCCAGGCCCGAAGGGGCAGGACTCACGGGAAGCGATCTCTGGTTGTCGTTGTTCACTATGCTCGTGCTTCACCCGACGTCTAGCTGCGATATTTGTTATGATACCTACGGTCAGGAGAACCCAGCGAGCACGATACCCTGTGGCCACATATTCTGCTACCGGTGCGTCCGGCACCCAGGCCGCTCTCATCGAAACACGAGGCACTTTCGTTCACCCGTTTTCGCCCCCGTCCCCACGTCCACAGATGCATTTCCGTGTGCCGACCAAGTGTGTGTCCGCTATGCCGAAAGAAGTTCTCGAGTTCCCATGTCACAAAGCTCAGGACGGCCGACGTTGGGGACGGTGGAGCCGAAGCGATCGTCTGTAGTCCAGTTTCGGCCACGCCGAGCACGTCGAGCTGTCGGTTTGAACGACGGGACTCGTTAAGGGGGAAAGATTTCGACGATCGCGTGGCTGCGCATATCAAGGAAACAGGCGAAATGATCAAGGAGGTCACGGAGAGGGTCTATCTGCAGCATGCAATAGAGGCGACTTTGAGGGCTAAACTTGCTGAGATAGAACTTGAGAGAGATACAGTATTATCGTGAGTTTCTGAATTCTCCCCCATTGCTGGTTCACGTGTCGACCTCCTTTTCCTCACAGGAAGGCGCGTTCCACATGATCGCAGCCGCTGCGTGGGCTAACAGCGGGCACACAGCTTTCTGCGGCTGAAGATTCTCTGAGAGCGTCTAAAAGCGTCGAAGAGAGTTTGATGAATACCCTGCAGCGAACGATTGAGGGTTACGAAGAGTGAGTATTCTTTTGACATGTGGTCCCGGCCGCTGACTGGAACACTCCATCTCAATTCCGCAGGAGGGTAAGTTCGGGCATTCCTGAATGAGCGAAGCTGTGATATTCATATATCAATCCAACAGCTCGATGAGATGGAGACCAGATTGGACGAGGCCAAAGTGACAGAGGACAGGTTATGTGCCGAGATGTCCATTTTGAGACTCGAGCGGAATCCGGCCCATTCACCATCGGCAACTCATTCATAAGCCTGCAAGCTGGGCTCGCGCCTACGGTAAGCCCTTATCGATTCCTGATCATCGGTTGGGCCTGTCTTATCTCGCTTCCTGTAGGTCCGAGGGGCTCACCATGCAGCCATTACGGTAGGGTAGATGTGTGATTCCAGGAACATAATCTTGCGCCCATGGCGGTGATAAATGCTTATGTGGCGTTGTGTGTGTGCTGGTCGGTGATGGGATGAACGTTACAGGTTACAGAGTTGGTATTACAACGGGGTTGAAACGAAATCGAGCGTTACGTATGATACAACTGCATCGAGGAATCAAGCTCAAGCCCCATGCTTTCCGTCGTGGGGGATCTGCGCCGGAGAGATGTGTAAGTACAATAACGATCGAAGCGAAATACAAAGACCCACGGGGTTCTTCATGTCGAGAGCATCAGCAACGTTCTTCAAGGTTGGGCCTGGGGTGGAAGGGTTGCCAGTGACCACTGCGATGAATGCAATTATGGGTACCATCAAGGCTCGATAACGAAGTCCGGGACATACAATCAACGACTGCCTTCTCAGACTGGCCAAGCTTGTTAGCCAGTTCTTGGTAGGAGAGGCCTGCAGATGAAAACGATCTAATCAGGCGTCGGCGGTGGATTACAGAGGTTACTAACGCTTCTGCTTCATGGCAGCATCAACAGCAGGGCAGACTGGCTTAGGTTCGGCCATCGTAGAGATATCAAGTTGTGCGTGGGTGAGGTGTCGACGGGGTGGTTCAGGACAAGAAGCCTGGCCCGCCGGAGGAGAGAGGTGGATGCTTTTATATGTGCTACCTGTGCGGCGGGGCGCTCCCCGGCCGCCCTCCAAACCACACGTGACCCTTCTACCCACCGAAGCGCTCCTGAGCGAGAACGTTCCGATGTCGGACCGGAACCGACTAGATCAAGGTGTCTTACCGGAGGTAGCCGTGAGCTGTACAGGTCCTTCCCACGCGTACATCCAATCTGGGTCATCGACGGAGACTTGGTGCACTTCAGTCCGCTCGTCAGATCTATCCATTGAAAATGGTACGTTCAGCTTCAGCTATCAGTCCACATTTTCAGGTGTAGGATTCCGTGGATCGCTCTGAATTACCTACTTTTTTCTAGCCACCAAAAAAGTCCAAGGCCCCAAAGGAAGAAACCGCCGTTACCCTCGGTCCCCAGGTCACTGACGGCGAGAACGTCTTCGGTGTCGCCCACATTTATGCCTCCTTCAACGATACATTCGTCCATGTTACCGATCTGTCCGGCAAGGAAACTATCTCGCGTGTGACTGGTATCTACCTGTCAATGTTTCGCGGGAAAGATCAGCACTGAAATTGTCTACTTTAACAGGTGGAATGAAGGTCAAGGCCGATCGTGACGAGTCTTCTCCCTACGCCGCCATGTTGGCTGCTCAGGATGTCGCTACCCGGTGCAAGGAGGTTGGAATCAACGCCCTGCACATCAAACTCCGTGCTACTGGTGGAACCGCCACAAAAACTCCTGGACCAGGCGCCCAGAGTGCCCTCCGCGCCTTGGCTCGTGCTGGTATGGCCATTGGCAGGATTGAGGACGTTACTCCCGTCCCAACAGACTCTACGAGGCGGAAGGTATGGTCCACATTTATCCAAATATTTCGTTCGAATACTGAGCCTATCCTGCTGATCAGGGTGGTCGCCGTGGTCGCCGTCTGTGATTACATGTGGATAGACGAAAATATGTAACCTTACTGCCTCCCAATGAGTACCATGTCGCTGCACGACACGCAACATGTTCTTTGTTCAATCAAAGACTTGTCCCGTGGTCGGGCTCTTATCATCGAATGGATTGAATTAGAAACCAACATTTTCCACCACGCTGTCCGAAAGGCGGAGGTACCCACAGAAGGAAAAAGCATGTACCCGTTCCCATTGTGCTTCTTTCCGACCCACTCCATGACATATCTGGATTCCCCGTTGGCCAATCCAATGTCCGTGGCCCATGAGGGCCGAATGGATGGCGCGAAGAGCCCCACTCTGGACTACCTCTGACCGTAGCCGCTATGTTGCCCCTAGCAAACGGCGGATTTTTTTGGCTTTCTGTCGACGTTAACATGCTCGAGGAACATCCATTCCCTGTCGCGCCGAGCAAAAGTCGATCGCCCAGATGACCTAATACTGCATCCGCCTGAATCTGTCCAGCCTCCATAGCCAGTTGTCCATGCGGACGATGTCATCGTGTCACTTCCACGTTACCCACGAGTCCCGTCGATGTCGGCGTCCTGTTCGGGATGGTTGCTGTATTCAACTGGTGGCAGCCGCATGTCGCTGGGCAAACTTTCTGCTGTTTCCTAAAACCCTTCAAGAGATGAAAAGCGGGTGGTTTCTGGGATATAAAAGCACCAGGAGTCGAGGACACCATCACGGCGGCAGGGTCTTCCACCATGTTCCTTGGGCTCGCTTTTCTGGCTTTGATAGCCTTGCTTTGCTCTGCTGCACCCAGTTTCCATAGGGTCACCCCATCTTACCTCTTTCCGGTCCAGCAGTTGGCCAAGTGGAGCACCTCCAACGCCTCTGGCGACCCTCATCCCATCTCCGACTCCACCTTCCGTTCGCACCACATCCTCGCTTCGCTTTCCCGCGACGTTGTCGACGCCCCGGATGGTGTGCGCTCCATGAGAGCACATTACTCCAAGGGCTCATACACCTTCGGACATGACCCGCAGGGCGGGTTCTCCTTCTACGGTCCTGGCCCGTCGAACGTGGATCTGACTATTGCCAAAGAAGCGACCTTTGCTTACTCCGTCTATTTCCCCTCTGGATTCGACTTTGTGAAGGGGGGGAAGCTCCCTGGTGGTTGTAGGTTGCCTGTCACCCAATCTTAAGTACAAGGCTGACTTCATACAGACGGTGGAGACAACGAAGATGCCGCTCTCGGTTGCTCGGGAGGAAGCAAACGCACCGACTGCTTCTCTATCCGTTTGATGTGGAGGTCAGGCGGCAAAGGCGAATTCTACACTTACACCCCGCCGTTCACCGTCCCTGGTTTCGAAGAGAACGAAAGTCAGTGTTCGGTCCCTCCATTATCGGATTGCAATCCCGAATTCGGAAACTCCGTTGGCCGTGGTGCGTTCAACTTCAGGGCTGGCACCAGAACCACCGTCGCCGAGAGGATTAGGCTCAATGACGTTGGAAAGGCCAACGGCGAAATTGAGCTATGGGTTAACGGGGAAAGTGTCATCGAAGCCACAGGGTTGATCCTCAGAGGACAAGCTTCGGGTAGGATTCGGGGATTGATGATGCAGACTTTCTTCGGAGGTGCGTGATGAGTTCCCTTAGACTCAAGCCTCAGTGTGCCCACGCCTTTTTCACGTTTTTTTCACGTTTCTCCCACGATGATACAGGTGGCGACGGTTCTTGGGCTTCTCCGAAGGACCAGGATGTCTACTTCTCGGATTTCTCGGTTGCGATTACCCAGAAGTTGTAGAGCCATGGTGCCGGGCTATGGCCTGATGGTGTGATACCCCGCATCTTATCTGTGATATCCCTGTTCCGCTCCTCCGAGAGCCACCTGTATCATGTATATTTCTCCCTCCGGGTGCTTGGCGTCTGCGACCCCAACACCATGTATTATTTCCGGGTTGTTAGACGTTTTATTGTTGTTGTTTATACCACCAACTGCCTATCCACATAACGTAACAAAGGGAATCTACCATTTCTTGAAGCTCAAACTTGAAAGACCCGGAGAACGTTCCGGGTTGAGGTACCGCGACGACCTTGAGCATCAGGTCAGCAGGTCCTTGGGGATCTCCATCTTCTGATAACCTTTGATAACCCTGCTGATCGGCCCGAGGCACAAGAACAGTTCTTCTGATTCTGCTTCGGAACAGACTGCTGCCTCCGTCGAAGGTGGGGTCAGGTGTCATGGTGGTTCATGGTTGTTCATACAATAGCTATCATCCAGTGATCGATCTCGATAACTGGATGTGGGGTACTATCATAGTCGTCGAGGGAACCCCAAACTTGAACTCCATTCTCATACCGTTTCTGGGGCTGCACCCCACCTCTGCTGCTCCGCATTGACCGCGTAAACGTATCTCCAGCTACCCCTCTCGCATCCATTAGATTTGGCTGGTTCTCCGGGGAATTTGAAATCAGTGCGGCAAGAGGAGCCGGAGTCGGGTGGGCGCCTCGCCAAAATTTCAGATCTTTGCTTCGTTCTCCATGACGTTCATGATGGGGTGGGGCGACGTCTTGTCTCTTTCCCACGAAAAACTGGATGGGCTGCCTCGGCCCGTCGTCGTTGTGCAGAGTTCGCTGTGTATGCAGCCTGGAGCTCTGGTAACTGTTCGATCAGCGAACCGTTCATTGCTGCAGAAAGGCTGGTAACAGTCGATGGCCACCGGTCGCCCGTGACGACAGGTAAATCGATCGGAAGGCGACCTTGTGGGGCGTCGGAGCCTTTGTGAGCGAGAGATCGTCCACTGGGACACTCGCCCGGGTTCCCAACCATGACGGAGACAAGAACCCACGCGGTACCCACGGCTGGTACGGCCACCCTACGCACTTTTGTGGCAGTGTGGGTGGTTTCGTTGTTTTGGGGGATCGACGTGTCGATGTTCCTGCATTGTCTGCCTTGACGGGAGGTCACCGACGGTGCACCTCTCTATCCCCCCGCCAAGAGATCAGACTTCCCCCACCTCATCCTGGCTTTCACCCTGACGACAAGAGGCCGTTCCTCCAAAGTCTCCGGAGTGGGGTTTCGCACCAGGGCGCGACTATCGTGGCTTCGGCGACATAAAACTCGGCCGCGGTGACCATGGACAGACTGCTCCTCATACAATACCCCGTCTCACTTGTTTCTTTCACCATCCAACCAAAATGTCTCTCAGACTACTTTTGCTCGTTTTCTCGACCGTCGGTGCCGTCTCTGCAGGTTACGGACGTGACGAAGGAGCCGAATGGTGGAGCAACCACGACAACCAGTAACAATGCTCCTTGGCTCGTGAACTCTACCCCATCAGGCCAACCTTCGACGACTGAACTGCCTCGGAAATTTTCGAAAAGACACTCCCTATCGACGACGAGACTTTCCGCTCCGTGAACATTCTCTCCAATACTACTAGGTGTGTTCTCGAAGCCCCTGACGGCGTCGATTCATTGGAGGGGTTCTACCCGAATGGCCCCTACACCTTCACTCGTGCCCTTCACGGGCGTTTCTCTTTCTACGCCCCAGGTCCAGAGGAGGTCGACCTGACAACGACTCGGGAGGCAACCTTTGCTTATACCGTTTTATTCCCTGAGGGCTTCGATTGGGTCAAGGGAGGAAATTTACCTGGATTCTGTACGTACACGCTCTCGTTACCGGCCTTTTCTCGTGTGATTAATGCTTTGTTTGGCAGTCGGGGGTGCGAACTTCAACAGTTCTACCGGTTGCTCTGGTGGAAGGAAAGCCACCGACTGCTTCTCCATACGCTTGATGTATGTGAGAGTCTTATACCTATCTCCCCCCGTTTACCATCCCTAGGTACGAAGCCAACGAAGCCCAATGCAATGTTCCTCCGTATTCGAAGTGTAACCCTGACTACGGGGATTCCGTTGGCCACGGCGCTCTCAACTTCACCAGCGGGGAACGTGGGACCGTCGCTATGCGCCTGTTACTAAATGATGCCGGGGAAGCCAATGGAGAGCTCGAGCTCTGGTACAACGGAGAGAGCGTGATAAACATTGGCGGGCTAATCATTCGTGATTCGGATGAGGGCGGGTTGCGCGGATTGATGATGCAGACTTTCTTCGGAGGTAAGGGGCCGCCGCTCAGGCCGTACCGATCCCCTATTAACTTTGATGGTGGGCAGGCAGCGACGCGACTTGGGCTAGTTCTGAGGACCAATACATCTACTTCTCCGCCTTCACCGTCGCGATCACAAAGAGGTTCGATGGGGACAACTCCGGCGGGTGTGACGATCCAACCGAGAACGATATCCGGGTCGACGCCGAAATTAACAAGCGTGGCCAGGATGGTCACAAACTTAAGAGGCGCCTCAACTTCCACCACTAATCGATCTAATCGGACATCCCATCCCTCCGTTTCACACACGCACCGCGCACACAGACTCCCGACCGTCACTTGGCGTTGGAAGCACGTCCCTCGAGATCTATCACATCCACGTATTTTGTTATCGGTGCCATATCAATGCAGTTTTAGTCCTTCATTTCCACGGACACACGCACACATTCAAACCAGATGAAACTCGTGGAATCAGCCAGCCGGATAAACTACTGATAAGGAGTGCCTTGTCGAGCGCTGACACCTGACTTAGAAGCAAGCGTAACTGGTATACAACGCAGCCAGAGGGGCTACATTCAACATCACCGCCTCCACCCTACAACGTTTTGGTCTAACGAAAGAAACCCGTTCGCTCAGTACCGATCTTGATCAGGCGGTCACGGAATGTTCCTGTTCGCACTTGGTGTTGGTGGTAGTTGGTTCCTTCGACTTTGTTTCAATCATACATCTTGAGTGGAATACGAGCCTTCTGTGAGAACCACGTTGGGTAATGAAGGACCCTGAGGCACCCAATTCAACTCCCCACATCCGCTCCGTGCGTCCGTAACGTACCACATCGCGTGTGTGGGGGGGTGGCTTGACCCAGTGGAAAAGGCACCGACAAATCTTTATGTGGGAATGGACACATGTAGTACACATCCGACCCACCCGGTCCTTCCGGTCCATCAACCAATGACATACTGCGGAATCCAATCCTCATTTCCGCCTTGCGCTATCGCTCAGTTGGCGATCACCGTTGTCGGATCTGGGACTACAGGACGTTGACGGGACACATAATGATCCCTCCACCTCATCGTGCGTGTATCGTGCATGTTTGCGGAACGTCATCTACGTTATCCGTTCCTGGAGACGTCGAAGGTCCTTGCTGAAACCTAGTCGAGCGAAGAATGAAGAGGCTTGTGTGGCAAGCCTTGTCTCACCTCCAAAGCCGTGTAATTGTTACAAAATTGTCCGTGCGATGATAACCATTGTTTCGAACGGCGATATCTATCCAGAGTAAGGCAATATCTTGCTTGGGCCTATCTTATGCACGATGGACAACTGAGTGTATCATTTCCACATTCGTCACCGGATTCACCATGACTCGGTTAGAATCTTGGAATCCTAGTGGCGTTCTTCAAGTCGGTCACACCTCCAACCCACAGCTAACGTGAAAAGGTCATGGTCTATTGCGAAACCGCAGGTGGCGTCAAAAGTCTCGTAAGAAAAACGTAACGAGGTATGAATCATGTGTCCGTCAAGAGGGTAATTAATGAAAGTGTAGTAGGAGGAACAACACGAAGGGCGAAGAGAAAACGAGAACAACGGATAACCAAACAAAGACATGAAAACCAGCAGAAGCGAAAACAATGGTAAAGTATCAATGCTACACAGAAATATAACGAGTTATAAAGTAATTGAGGGTAACTGACCCCAGCCTTCTTGGATGGGGTAATGGTAGTAGGTGGAGGGTGACGCACGGAAACTATAATCGGCCATAAGAGGCGAAGAGACGAGACGGAGAAGAAGAGCCAGCGACGAGGCATCTACGAGAAGTGAACTGAAAAGATTAGCTACAATAAGTGGCAGGGAGAAGACGAAGGGCGAGGGGGAAGGGACAAAAGACGAACTAGCCGCCGCGATAAGATTATGAGTCAAAATCTGTACGGGGGGAGGGGGCAAGCAAACAAAACCACCTAGAAATCAGCCAAAAAAGGAGAGACATCGAATAGATAGGACAGGAAAAGACCGCAAGGACACTCTAGCGAGAAACTGGAGTTCCGTATCTATGGGGGGGTATACTGGACTGGGCCGTGGCTGGACGTTTGATAGAGGAAGCCAAAGAAGACGACCTGGTTTTTGCCATCAAATCGGGAGTAGCAACAGTGGGAATCCAACGTTGATGTTGTTGAACACGTTCTTCCTTCTCATCGGCAGATTGGGACCGGAGCATCTTCGGGGCACTGCGGGTATTGATTGCAGGAGGAGAGTTGGGCCGAGTAGAGGGAGGGCTAGGAGTAGTACTGCGAGTGACCGAAGATGACCGAGAAGAAGCCGCGGACCTAGAGAGTGGGGACTGATGGGTCGGAGCATAGGTGGGAGACGAAGGGTTGGAAGGCGTAGGGGAGGTAGTTGGGGACGCCACCGACATCGCAGACCTTGGCCGTAAGGGAGACGAGGCCAAGCTAGACGCAGATGTGAACGCCAGGGATGGCGAGATTTTGACGCGGGTAAGATCCGCTTTGAGAGATTGACACTCTTGAGCTTTTTGAGAGTACTGGGTGCGCTGGGAAAAGAGTTCAGTAAAGATGCGGAGGTATCCACTAGATATGTTCAGGCTTACCAAACTGGGGAGCACAATGGAAATTGATCAGCATCACTATCACTGATGCAAGAAAAAAAACAGCGCTGCTTACCTGCGCAACTCAGCCTCGAGTTTATTGTGAGACGCCTCCATCTCATCTAATCGTTCCTTTATGGCGAGCTCCATAGAACGGGACTGTTTATTCGCCTCGGAATGTGAAACATGATTGACCAGAATGGCCCGCAGTAAAGCCGCACTGAGTTGGAGGGCGGTGTTCTGCGAAACGAAAAACACATGCGAGTCAGTCCGCATAGCAACTGATGGGCGACGCGTCAGCATACCTGGGTTTCGCCTTTGGGTTCGGCGGCGAGCCACGCCTGAAGCTCATGGTGCAGCATGGAGACCTCCTCGACGGAGGATTTTTGGGCCGCAACACGGGCCACCTTAAGTTCCAATCTTCGGACATCCTCACGCGAGCGGGAGGTGATGACCTCGGCCAGCTTGAGATCATCCTTCCGGGAAAATATGTCGGTGACAATGTCTGGAGCATCAAGAGCGACTCGCTTGGGAGTGCCATGTCCACCCGCGCTGAAGTCGATGCGGATGACGCGAACGTTTTCGCTGGTGAAAGACTCGCGACAGAAGGGGCAGGCGGGTGAGAGACGAGGAGAAGTCTTGGAAATGATCTTTTCGCAACAACCTAGACAGAGGACATGACCTGGAAAGAGGAGCAAAGTCAGGCCGGGAGGGAGAGGGTTTGTTCCGTGTTGTTCCACTGACCGCAGGTGATGGAATGGGGGAGGTTGCGGGGACCGTACTCCTCAGCGCAAACGTCGCAGATACAGCCAGGATTAAGAGAGAGCATTGTAGGCTTCGGGGAAGGGGAGGGGGAAGGGGGAGCGGCTGAGAGCCTTTCTTTGAGCCAGAAGAAAGGACGACGAAAATTGGGACTTGTTCGCAAAGAAGAAATTTTTTGATCCCGCTCCCCTTATTAAGGACGACCAAGGCCACCCCGTTTAGGAAGGTTGACGTAATATTCAGGCGGAGTCCGAAAACCCTAATTTTCTTTGTAATCCGCCGAGATACCAATGGCATGGCTGCGGCCATTCCCCAGTCGTCCGTCGAGAACAAGGGAGAAGATTCCAGGTCCACCCCCATTTCCGGCCAGATCCTCAAGCAATCCCCGGCTCCCCGTTTGTGGAACGGAGCCTGATCCATTATCGATTTCGAGCGGAGTCTGAATTCCGGATCCGCCCGCACTGCCATCAGGGTTGTGGGCACCTTTGCCTTTCTGCACGAAACACGGGCAGAGGGCATCATCGTCATCATCCATCATCACATCACTGTCCTATCATCATCGTCACTCACCCGACGCCGGTCAAGTCGTCGTTCCAATCCTGGGTCACCCAAGGAACAGCCCTTAAGGCTTGAGGCCCGATGGTAATCATCATGAGAGCACACTTCAGAATGGAGATGTTCCGCACTCACGATATCACTGCCTTTACGTCGTTACTTTATTCCTAAGCCACCCTCTCGTAATCTAATCTCATGGTGACCAGTCACCCTACCGCATCCATAAGTCTGGTGAGAACCCAGTGACCCATTCACTTTCGTCAATGGATAGAGCGAATGCCGACAGCTGTATTCCGATTACTGTCAGTTTTATCATCTCGGTAGAAATTCCCTTTACTCGCCAACCTTTCCTGTCGTCCTCGAGGCCGTAGATCGGGATACGAACACGCGCCAATCTCCTCTCAGTGTGCTCCGCCCTCACTTCACCTTCGATCTCGAGTTCAACGATCGTCATTCATGGCCTCTGATCCGTCACGCCAGTAGCCCATTCGAGCGAGGCCAGATTCTGGACGCAATCTACGACTGTGTCATGCGTAGGGAGGTTTTGGGAAACTGTTGGATCCTGGAAATGACCTCCTAGTCGAAACACGAGTTGTATCCACGAGGCAAGATAAGATACAATTGAGCGAAGTTGCCAGTGCTAAGACGTCCGCTCGCGTAAGTGTTACGCTCCTGACGCACGTCCTAGTCGGACTTCTTACCACGCTGTTCGCTACATTCATGAGTGTGTTGATATTCAGTGCGCTCCTATCAAGTCCATTAATGTGCTCACTTGGCGACCGCTCAGTATAGTTTCCGCAACTTGTTCGGGCCAAAGCCGTACAGATGCGCATCAGCAGAAATATGGATGTCCTGATCCGGATTAAGGCAAAGTCCCCACGCCTAGGGGAACGGAAGAGTACCGCACCCGAATTTTGATTCAAGGGCCGAATAAGGTGTACACCCACGCAAGTCAGCCCGCCGAAGGAATAACATATTCCTTGTGCCTATGAGGGGGCGTGGCATCGGAGTTCGGTGATTGGGTTGGGCGCGACGGATCGCGAGCGCGAGGTACCCACGAGGCAGAGGAATTGACCAAATTCTGTCCGAGTCGCAGGTAAATTTTTGGCAATCTTCCAGGGTGTTGTACGCTGAATTACACTGTACCCGCTAGAACACGAGGTGATGGCAACCGGGGGGTGAAAATACGTTTATCGAGTTCAGCCCCAGGCTCGCGCGATACCGCCCAATATCCAGAACTTTGATAGAACCCATATAGTGGGAAAACACCATGAGAAAGTTGTGGATATGTCCGGCGAATACTGAGACTTGTAAGGGGAAGTGAGCCAGACCTGATTGGGAATCCCCAGAGGTGCTCGTGGGCGGACGAGATAAAGCAGTGAGCTGGGGTCACGTGCACAAGGAGTTGCTTTTCCTTGAGCCCCATCTTCGACCCGTGGCCGTCTCCCCGGACTCGGCGCAGTCGAGTTAGTAATACGGCTGTATTATAGCTTTCGTCGTCTTCGCGAAATCTCTGGTGCCTGCGAATCGATGATCACTCGCCCGGGCTTTCCAATCCAAGCCGGGACTTCGCAGTCAGGGTCACTCCGCCCGTGACACTGGTCCCAACCGTACCCCAGGGGTGGGTGCGGTACCACCATCAATGGATCGAAATATCGAGGATGTGCGACACGCTGCATGAGTGAGTTGTCGCCCCTTGCCGTTGAAATGCCTGTCGGACTCAGTTACTGGACCCTGCGGACCCGTGATCGTCAGATCGACGCGGGGTGTCATGCGCTGTCATGTGTCGTGCCGGGCGTCCGGTTCCCCTGGGACGCCCTGACTGAATGGACGGGATTTTCCCCAGACCTCGTTGTTTTCAAGTTGCTTTGTACCTGCATGCTCTTGCCTTGCGAAGCTAAGCTTGGCGAGTGCATGAACTCTGATCGCAGTCACGCCAGTCACCAACTTCACAACTCACAATCTTGCGGTATTAAAGCCATGCGCATGCGACATTGTTTGGAGGCTTCTCTTTCACTCAGAGGAACCATGCCACCACTGATCTCTGTGTGACTTCTGCCGCTGTCTGCGGGATCAGGATAGCCTCTTCAGCTCGCGCCTCGAGGAGAACGGGTGGCCTGTGGTACTCGTCTTGCGGAAAGATAAGCTCCGACTATCCCGGTTTTAGACCGGTGATTTGCGAGTGGTTCCCGTTGCGCCTGCTGGGCGAAACGTGCACGGTCAGTAGTTCCTTCAAGACGACACGTTCCCCAGCAGTCGTTCCGTAAGGTGGTGGCACCAACTGAGTTTTACCGGCATCAAACGTGAGTCCCTCGTGCTTGAAATGATAATGGGACCCAATCTTATTGTGACCGCCAGTGAATGCCTACAGGTCAAGAGGCACCATCTGTCTTCTCTTCCGCCGAGGTATTCTTTACGCTACATGCTATGTGCTTCCATGACCAGCCTTCCTTGAGTGTTCGGCACCGCAGGCCGAGAATGCATGTTACCTGGTATCTAACCGATGTTGTTTATTTAATAATTTATCAGAACGTAGGCGGCTTTCTTTAAGTGGTACAAAGGCCCATTTACCCGTGGCTGGAAACAAGTAGCCGCGTGAGGGATGGTCCCCATCCATGGAGTAGATGGGCGTCTGAGACGGGATTGATATAACAAGCCGATTCCGACACAAACAAGTCCCCTCCTCGGCTACCCCGCATACTGAACCCGACAGTGCCGCCCCCAGGCGTTTTGTCCTTGCTGCTTTCATTCACTGTGGCTGGTTGTCTGCGGCCCTTCGTCGGATTGCGGGCTCACGAAAGACAGCTGACCCCAAAATGGCAACAGGCACAGCTTGAGCCTTTTTTTTTTCTCACCCTGTCCTCGGAGCACGCGCACAAACTCTCTACCCGCCTCCACCTGTATATGGATCCTGGGCTCTACCTCAAAGATGCTTGTGGTACATCCTGATTCGTGTTGCGACATTTGCAACGAACCGTATGACGGCAAGAGGGCTCCCTACGCAATCGCCTGTGGACACATTTTCTGCTGCGAGTGAGTCACCCGTGATCACACTCGTCGCAGTGGCTCACAACTAGACACCGCCCATTATTTTCAGCTGTCTCCAAAAGTGTACCCCATCGCACTGCCCAGTGTGCAGAGGAGTTTACAGGAAAGAGAAGATAAAAAAACTGCATGTAGAGACGACTATCACCGGGCGGGATGAACTTACTCGGGTTTCGTCACCCTCCGCCATTGCCGAGTACTTGCATATGGTCGCCATGGTATCTGGTGAGGGGGTTATGGACGTCGATGTCGAGAATGTCAAAAACCGTGTGGACCAGTGGGTTGCTTCCCTCCCACAGAACCTGAAACTACAGGTGAGCCGTCGTTTTTTTTGCTTCCGCATTTCCCGCATTCTGCATCCATAGTACGCGGACCTTCGATCACTTTTTTTTTTGACTCCACAATGGTTGGCGGTCGGCTTGGGGACGGAAATTTTATCGTCGTTGATGGCTAGTGCTGACCACGTCTCGTTATAGTCGCAACCGGTCCGTCTTGCGCTCGAATCGGTCAAGCGGGGTAGAAAATTGCGACAAGACCTTGAAACTTCCCGCACGGAGCGCCTGGCGACCGAACGAAAGCTAGACAGGGTGATGGATGATGTCCGGCGCGCAAAATTGGTCGAGGATGGTTTATTACAGTCAAATAGTGAAACACTTGAGTACGTTTATCAACATACTACCTTGGTTATTACTTACACGACCTTTCCAGACAGGTGAAGGACATACGCCAGGCGCGGTTCATATACTCACATATAGCCCATAGCTCGAACTCCTCCAAAGGAAGTATGACATCCTTGCGGCCAAAACATCGCCATCACCATCCCGTGATCGTTCCAACTCACGCAGCAACAAGCAGGATGAAACCAAGCCCAATGGGGTCAACAAGCTCGCACACCCGGAAGCAGTCTACACCATCACGCCTGGTGCGCCACATTCGGAGAGGGTCCTGCCCTCTTCCCAGCGGAAGCAGGTTCAGAAAACTATTTCAGCAGAAGACGAACCGCGCACAGAACGCCGCCGTAACAGGTCGGGATCCGAGCGAGTCCCGAGGGGTTTGGGTCTCCACCTTAATGGTTCAGGTCCCGATTGGAGTAATTCTGAGGATTCAGCCTCAACGCCGACTATGGGGTCTATCCAGAACGTCCCCCGCCATCGTCTTAACACCATGAACAGCGTTGAGAATTTGTCGATCTTGTCACCCCCGGAATCCCACAGCAGTTTCGGACGCCAGCACCTCCATGAGCTCCTTTCGTCATCCGCTTCATCCTCTGTCACCGATGTATCCGCGTCATCCGTTTCCACACCATCGACACTCTCTTGGGGTACCTCTATTGGGTCTGTTTCCACCATTAGTGTGGGCGACATGAGCTTGGCTGGGCTCCCTGCTTTCCCATCCGGCTCGAGCTTAAACCTCGGGGTGTCGGGCCTCCCTGATTTTGATCACACGACCGCAGCGGATGATGCGGACGGGTATGGAGGTGACGAGAACGTGATGACGCCGTCCCTGCGGCGACAACCCGAATTGACCCAAGCCTACGACTCCGACTCTGACTCAGGGGTGGACCCTAGAATCGCAAATCTCCAGCGGTTCGAGGGTCTCTCTGGGACAGGGAATCGGAGGCCAACTGTCAGCCGCCAACCGGCAGCGGTCGAAACCAGAAGCCATGATGGACCCGCTCCACCGCGTCCTATGGGTCGGTCTATATCGGACAGTACTTCCGCAGTGCCGGCTTCTCGGTCCCTGGATCAAGGTGAGGAGGAGTTGGAAGTTATCAGCATGAGATTCTCCCAATCCTTCTCGGATGCCGAGCCCGCGCTGTATGGGTATGGATCAGCAAGCACACCCTCCTCGTTTGAAGATCCTGCGCCAATTCGAAGCGGTATACGACGAGCGTCCATTGCCACGCCTAGCGTCCGTGGCCTTGACCTGGAGGCTGTGGAGGTCAGGAGATCATCGGCCTCGCCTGTTTCTACTCGCCCAACGTCTCACCGATCGGTCACATTTTCCACTCCCAAACCTGACGAGCTCCCATCCAAGAAGCATCGTGACCAAGGTCCGTACGGACCTCCCACGCATGGATCTCGAGGTGCCGCTCAAAACCCGAATACTACCCCCACGACAGCCTATCCGGAAAACACGAAGGGTCACCCCATCTCGGCACGTCGCGGACCCAGCGATGATGTGACCCGCAGAGGGTTGGCGACGATTGCTGCACCAACCCGTGATCTCCCTCCCACCCATGATCCGACCTACACCACGGTAGGATCCAACAAACGACCGTTACCCTCGACCCGTCACCTGACACCCCCACCAACCCACCAACACGGAAGGAAAGAAGGGCAGCAACCTAAACAACCCGCGACAACGCGACCCGCCCCATCACAATCTGGAAACGCACCGAGCTTCGACGCTCCAACCAAGGCACCCCCGCAGGCAAGGCCAGCTGTCAACGCGAATGTCCCTATCGTCGCACCTCAGCCTGTGAACCCGATCCAATCATGGAAGTGGAATGGCAAGTCGGCGTAGGGTCGATCATGTGGACCGGAACCTGAATGTTTTTACACTGATCGCTTGCTCTCGATTTGCATTGTTCCATGGAATCATTTCCCACCCTGTTTCTGTACCTCACTGATGTTATGCCAGATGTACGCGGCTTATTTTTTTTGTATTCTTATCTAGACCGTTGTTACCGATCCCGAGGACAATTGATAGATGATGCCCCAACACTATTAAATAATATGCAGGTTCTGTATCCGACGCTCCCCATTGGCAGTGGAGAGATGGTGATAGCGGCAACCATCTACTAGACCATCTAGCGTATATGCTATCTGCACAGGCTGGTGGCCTTGCGGACGTTGGACGCCGATCATGTACCCGTTGTCAGGTCACGCGATGTAGGGATTCCGACACCCAGGATTCCGAGCGTTCTGTGCATGTCCTGGGCGCACCCTCACAAGCATGGGGCATTAATCACCGAGGTGAAAGGTGGGGAAGGTGATCTGGGGATTCGTTTTCCCCCTCCACTCTAATTACTATCATTCTCTTCGGATTCACTTTGAGCTGCGCGCCTGAGATTCTGTCTCCGCTGAATGAGTTGCAGGATTCCACCAAAGAACGTCCCTATCAATGAATCAGGCTAGCTTGAGCCGGATAGGCCGCACGTGTCGACCGCGAGGTCGCTTCTCGGTGGGCCTGTAGGAAAACCCCGCATTCGTCCCGGTCATCCGATGGGCAGCTCACTCGTCCTTCTGCCTCGGCCATCCCTCTGGCCGCGACGGGCGCAAATGGGGGTTGGTTCTCCCCCTGAACCAAATCCGGTCTCGACTGCACTGACTCGCTCTTTCCTTACGTTTGGTTGCTCATCCATCACGTCTCAGGCGGCGTAATACGCTCTCCTGGACAAAGCAGCCTTTGTGGTGGTCGCCGTCAAGGGGAGGACGCCAGGAAACGAGCGTTGATTGTCACGACCCTGTTGTGGCTTTTGATTGAAATTGGTGGAAGCTCCAGGGGGTGGAACGCCGTACCGGGAGTGCATCCAATCTAGTATGAGCCTGACCCTCGGACGTACTATGCCAATCATGAAAACGTTATGGAATCCCAATCTCCCTGATGTACGTTCACAACGCTTAAATACCGTGGCATATCGGCTCCCCTGAGGTTTTTCTTTTCCCTTGGAGGTCTGGCCCCATCACGCCTTCAACCCGCCATCCCCCCAACAACTTCGTCGATATCCTTTTCACCTTTCCTTCTTCAGGATCATGCTCGTCATTAATCCTGAATCGAGCTGTGACATTTGTTTGGAACAGTTCGTCTTAGACGGTCAGAGCAGAGCTCCCCATGCCCCCCGATGTGGACACGTGTTTTGTTTAAGGCGAGTTGATTTCAAGCCATACCCCGCCCGGCGATTACGCCGGTCCCCTCTTCTCGTATTGACTTCGATCTAACTATAGGTGTCTCAAATCTTTGACTCGACGGGTCTGCCCCATGTGTCGGAATCCGTTCCACCCTAGCGAAGTTACGCGGATCCACCTCGACCAACGAGCAAGGACTTCATCCGCGGCCAACTCCCCAAAGGTCAATAGCCCATCGTCGTCAGATTCGAACACCAAGCTCGCCCGCGAGCTACACGATCGTATCAATTCGTTCGTTCAGACAGGAGCTAGCACTTCTGTCGCTCACACCTTGACCGAAGATTGCAAGACTTTCTTCCAAGAGAACTCCTCCGCCGATGTACGTAACCATCCTCCCCTTGTCACCCGGTAGCGAGGGGTTTCATGTTGACGACGACATATCAAGCATCAAGACTTTTACGTCACGTACCAACTCCTCAATCATTTCCTTCTGGGCTATTACCGGGCCTTCTTCCAGGATCCTGCATCAGCCGACAAGTCGCTGTACAAGTTCCAGACAGAGGTCCAGGCTTACCACAAGTCCTGGGAGACGAAATATCGGAGGTTGACGAAGCAAATCGATGATCTCACCGAGAAGCTTCGACTGGAGACCATTGCCAGGGAGAAAGAGGCCCTTGAACGTCAGTCTGCGGACGCAGTTGCTCAGGGGCTGAAGGATGAACTACAGTCTCAGGACTCGTGGTGGAATTGGTAAGTAACGGCAATGTTGGTTGTACCCTCGAATCCGAGTCGCTGATCTCTTCATCGGAAACTCTCGTAGGAAGGTGAGCCATTCTCTGCAACATCATTTCCCCGGAGTACCGAACACCTGGTCTGATCTGATTATCAGTACGAAGAGCTTCGGGTGAAGTATGTCGCTTTGCGGGCTGAGTCCTTGGAATCGGGGGGCACTCGGAAACAGACAGTCATTGAACACTCCGGCCTTGTCGTTGAATACGACGAGAAGGATGACGACATTTCGATCGACCACAAGATGGAGAGCAATCCGCTCAATCTGCCTTTAACCTTCCCGAAGGATTGGGACGGGTTCGTTGAAGATCGCAAGACGTCACCACAGCCTCCCCCGTACGATTACGTCGGTTGTTTGTCGATTATCTCCACCCCGATGCTCAAGAACGGCTCTCTCCACGATGAAAGCCAGATGAAGGAACTACTTTCCGATTTGCTGACAGATCCATCTATGACTTGTCGGCGAATACTTGGTACTTCTTCTGCTACTTCCAGTGGGGGTCCCCCGTCATCGTCATCACGTCGCCCTCCACCCAGTCCGAACCCTCGCCCAGTCTTTCCTGCTCGCCGGTCGACTGTTTCTTACACTACGCCAACACCACCACCACCACCTCATTCCTCGCGTACCAACGAATCTGTTCCTGTTCCTGTTCCTGTTCCCTCACAACCCGACATCCCACTTTGGACACTGAAGCGGTCCCTGCGCACCGCACCTCATAACCGCGACGTGAAGGGGAAAACCGCTGGAACCGTCGTAACCCGCAGCTTGTCGGCCAGTGAAGCAGAGTAATGGTCGCCGTTTTCGCCCACCTGCTACTGTTTGCTTGTCTTCGTTGTCTTAATACTTTATTACCTTGCTTTCCTCTGACCTTGACGGTTTCTCATTCCACCGACTCTTCTTGACGGAGGGCGCCAATGTACTATCATGGATATTGTCACTGGCTGTATGACTTGGTAGGAGATAACGGAAGTAACTATTCAACACATGTGTACTATAGCCTGTATGACAATCATGATCACAACGGAGATATTCCTGGGGAACGTCGAGTTTGCGTCAAGCTTGAGTTCACGTGATGACACGTAACGGGGTCGGGCTAGACGCCCAGAGGTACTCATGCATACGTGGTAGCTTTAGAGTGTCCATGTTTTATGCAATGGACCAATATTACGATAATGTAGTCGGTAGGCACACTCGTAAGCATGCACTTTTACAACGAGATAAGCGTGGTATCCATCCCAACAAAGGTGCAACAACTCTGTACCGCGACAGCTTATTTCGTGAAGCTCTTGATAATCTTGGCCGAGATGTGCAGGAAGAAGATGGAGGCAATGAAAGAGAGTGACAGCACGAGAACAATGAATGGGTCACTGCATCCACAAACGAATTAGACAAATGACTGGTTGAAGAAACCGGAAGCACTTACACCCTGAGACCGGGTGAGTCGTCTGTGTACAGTTTGAGCATGGTGTTCGATGAACCACCTGCACCCGCTGCCCGTGATGAGTTGGGTTTCGAGACGGTGCTACCAGTTGCTCGTCGTCTGACCAGAAGAATTGTTCAGTGCTCCAGCTCATTATATGCCACATACGATGACATACCGGATGGCGGCGCCAGGTGGTTTGGCGACACCGGGAGTCGGGCGACCGGTTTTTGGGGCGTCTGAGTCGGACTAACCAAAGCAATTAGAACCCACTTCATTAACCAGCAACGGCGACCACAACTTACCATTGTATGTTGTGCGGATGTGGTTGTGGATCGAAGCAAACGTTGGCAGGCGCAGTCACGTGGAGCCTCACCTCGTACTTCCGACGCCCCCACCATCACTCATGTCGCTGGTACGCCGGTTAATTACGTTTATTCGACTTTGTGGGTGAACACCTGGCTTCAGATCCACGCTCTAGTTGCACGAGGGACTACTATCCTTGCCGAGCACCAAGCTGGAAAGAGAGACTTCTCGCAAGGTCAGAAAACGCCGAGATAGCCGTTTCCGTAACCCTCAGTCTCACTCTCCCCGCCTTTCGATAGCAACACAAACTATATTATCCAAAATCCCTCCCAATAACAGCAAGCTCACCTACGTTTGGGAGAACTATCTCTTTCATTATGTCTCCGAAGGTGGTTTCACCTTCCTAGTTATGGCAGACGACTCCGCGGGAAGGTTAGGATGGTTATATCTAAGCTTTCCCTTCCGGTGAATCTGACTTGGCCGTAGGAGGATGCCATTCACATTCCTGGCGGAACTTCAACGCAAGGTACGTCGGGCCGGTTACATATCAGTTGACATTCGCCTAACTCCCTTCAGTTCGCTACCCAACCCACCTCGTCTTCCGGCTCCCTTGCCGACAGTCCGACGTACAGTCTCCAAGGGTCGTTCTCGCCAGTCATTTCACAACTCATGCACACGTACGACACCAACCCCCCCACTGACGAGCTCACCAATGCCCAGAACCAGCTCGCCCAAGTGAAGGACATCATGGTTCAGAACGTGGAGCAGATCCTCAGCCGTGGTGAACGCATTGAGTTGCTCGTAGATAAGACCGATAACATGGCGAATCAAGCAACGGCGTTCAGGCGCGGTGCGAGAACTGTCAGGAGGCAAATGTGGTGGAAGAACACCCGTGTCTTGGGCTTGAGCGTCGTCGTTGCCATTGTAAGTATTTCCTAATCCCCATTAATGTTCTCACTGTTGATCATTCTATTGTAGGTTCTCGTTTGGATCATCGTAGCGCAGTTCTGTGGTGCCGGTCTCAATCAATGCCACTCATAATCCCGGTCGGCAATCTTTATATCGTTACGTTACGCTTGTAGCTGTTTTAGGCCCCTTTGTGTATAATACATGTGCTATATATCCGTTTTATCCGTTTATCCGAGTTTGTGGAAATGCAGCCCTTGTTGACGTATTCGATGATCCATGAAAAGGGAATGTCAGTCAACACCAAATCACGCGATTCTCGTTGAGATCAAGGCTGCTCGGGGATGGTCCACGAAAAGACCTTCCCGTCATCCTGCCCGTGATACAGAACCTCCCTAAATCGATGTCAGGAGATGTAGAAAGATTGGTGAGTTAACATACCCGATAAACTTGAGTGCCGTTATCTGGACGTCCCTGCCTCTCCCAGCGCCGGTCTTCCTCACGATCAGCTCTCGCAAAGTCCGGAACTTCCACTCCGCCTTACTCCCAGCTGGTGTATCATCGGTGTTCCAAGTCCTCAAGACAATTGTCCCATCGGGCCCAGCAGTTGCGATCATTCCTTGTGCGGTATACTCTCGTTCCAGGAAGGCAAGAGAGGTGATGCACGGGAGGATCGAAGTGGACCGCAATTGCAACTCGGCAATTGGACGGGCATTTACAGTATGCAAACGTAATTTCTCTTGGGAACACGTAGCGATGTTTCCCTTTGATTGTCATGAGTGGGTATAGGTCACAGTATGAGACATTGGAAGTACCGTGCTCTCGTTGATGGCGACCAGGTGAACTCCGTGTCGCTCGTCACTGCCGTGCCAAATTGACGCAACGTAAGTCCCACTGTTCAAGTCCCAGACGATAGCGCTCCCGTCCTTCGATCCGCTTGCAACAATAGACCACGTTCGGCTGGCAGCGACACAGGTCACAGATTCCCTGTGACCGCGCATGACATGGGAAACCGCGATACGTAGGGGTACTCCGTAACTGCGTATCAGCTTCCATAATCGAACCGTGTGATCGCTGCCCCCGGATGCCATGTTTTCGCCGTCCGCGAAGGCCACGCTGTTACAAGGAACGGACTCGATGACTTGAACCACCTGGGGCGCAAATGTCAACGAGATTTGATAGCGAAACCTCTGAAAAGGCAACCTTTCGATCGACGACGACCCTGATTTCGTCCGACCCTCCATTCCGGGGGTACCATTCGACCTGCTCTTCTGCGTACGGTGGAACAGAAACCGCTCCAATGGGACATGCTCCTATACTTGCCATCGAATCTACGAAGATCGAATGGACTGGACACCCGGCTCCGAGCTCTGAAAGGGGTTGGAACAGTGTGTGGTAGATGTTTCCCGCTCGCACCTTTTGAAATTCGCCGGTTCTGCTCCAGCAGGCGATAATCCTCTACAATTCCTCGCTGCAAGGTGAGAGGTAGCGTATATGTACCCTGCATAATGCGTTGAGGGTGTGGAGATTGGAACAGTTTCTTGGGCGTTTGCCCGACTGATAAAAGTTAAAGGAAGGTGTAGCGGACTGGCGGAATTGCGTACGCACAGTTGTGTATGATTCCAACTGTTGCCTCTCGTTCGAGCTCATCGGTGATCTTATCCAGGTCTACATGAATTGTCAATGGGAGGTTGAGTCATGCTATGCGGGAAACGAATACACACCAATTGAACCCTCGTAACTCAACGGGTGGAAAACGTTCAGGGACTCAGGGTCTCGTTGCTTATGGCCCCAAATAAGGTCGATCCACTCATTTAGATGCCGGCTAACGTGCTCGCTCTCGAGGGCCTGTATGATGTTTTAGATGGAAAACCTTCACGCACTACCGTAAAAGTACCTCTCGATTCAATGTCACAAAGAGATATGGATCCTGTTTGGCCCATGGAGGCAAACCGACATCGTGGATCCTCTCGTTAGTGCTCTGTTGTTTCCCGAAGTCGAGGTTGGCAAGGTTCTCAAGGAATCTGGAACCATATGAGCCATTGGCGGAAGGCTAATACCAGTCGCACACACTCTGGTAGATTGAAGAACTCGGGAATCAGCTCTCTGACATCGCCACGGATATCTTTCGAGGCAGATTCATAGGCCTTCTTGATATCACTGTGCTTTTGGTGTCAGATGACTGAAGAGACTACGAAGAAAACCATTCGCACGTGAACAGCCGGTCCGGGAGGTCCCAATCTCCCCCTTGTAGTGTCTTGAACATACTCGTGAAGGGCTGAAGGCGAATCATGAAATGACAAACAATCATCGATGAGCTGAAGTGCGTTCCATAATGGAAAGGTTTCTCCCCGACGCCTTCTAGGTTCATGTAGCGGGAACTTGCAGCGTCACAGCGAGCGTCTGTTAGGGCACCCATAGGCTTCGAGAGGCTATGAACACGATTCAATTCCCGGCCTAAAGGGGTACACCCACTGAGCTTACTCTCGATACGATTCTGTGGACTTCAGATCAAGAGTAGTAGACGTGTAGTCTTGGATTACCCACGCTAGATCGACTGCTTAAAGCCATGTCCAAGCGGTAAAACTCCACACTCACGGAAAACAGGGTACTGGGTGGCATCGCTAGGAGTTCTCCCAGACAGTTGGTTGAGGATACTCAAGTATGTGAACTGTGAGCGAGATTCAGCGTCGGGGAAGGAGGTGCCCTGAGCAAACCCACGTTGCTTATCTCTCGAGTCTGCCACTTTCTCTGGGCCGTTGAGAGCTCATCCGGTCGTAGCCCGGAGAGTACTTTGGCTCCCACTCTTCCGAAGATCGCGGGAAGACCAGGCGACCGTAACGACTGTGGTTCTATCGATACCCGTTTTTGAAGGACAGCTGATAACCGTTGGTGAACAACCTGACGGTGTTTCTTGTCTAAAAATACCAAGAAGAGCGAAATGCTGTCCTGGAAGTAGATTTCGATCCTGTTGCGAAATGTCATTGGATGCGCTGCGAGGGGAGCTGGTGCGAATCTCACCCTACGTCACGGAATAAAAAGGCTCGGTTGCTGTGGTTCAGTATTTTATCGTAAGACCTGATGCAGAGTGAGTAGCAGGAAACCCCACGATATGTGACGCTCACCAATGAAGAGCGCCTTGCCGTCCGTCCAGCTCAACAGTACTACCTGGAATAAAGAATAGTTTCCGTGGGGCATAATGGGCATCAATGATCTCCCCGTCGTCGTTTTCCACCAGACCGTCAAGGAAGTAGAGGTTGTTCCGACCGAATATGAGCAGCCCGGCTGTTGGGATTAAATATCTCATGTTCACAACCTGGGTGTACGGTATTTCCCCTTACCGGACGAATCCACGCCAATGACTCTGGCAACTGTGATGACTGCTTCGATCACATCGCCTGGTTCAAGTTGGTGGCGAACCCTCCGATGTTTGTCCTCGGGATCATCATCGGTCCAGTGATCTTGTCTAAATGAGCATGAGCCGATGCATACGGGAACGATGCATACCTTCCGTCTCTGTGGAGGTGAGTTCATATGATTCTGCCCATGGCGGGACTTCGACATTTATCACAGATTGCACGTCCGGTTCTACGTCTCCTGCCTCGCCCGAACGACGAGTTGGGTCGATATTAGAGTTTATGATGTGGTCGAAGGTAGGTTTGAGTTTCTTCCTACGCGAGGTTAGAGCCTGCGATGTGCCGCGAGGAGGGAACCACGAACTACGAACCTCACTCGGTAAGGACCCTCTGTCTCGTCTAACCTCCATTGCGGTTCGGCCGCGGCGTTGGCCCAAAGACCGCGCTCGTTCGTGACGACCTTGACCCAATCGGTCAGACCTGCAATTTGTCGCTGGTTCTCGCGGCTGAGAGTATGCTAAATTAATGTGGGGCCACGTAACAGTCCGGGTGCTACCCACATGTCGATCGCCGTCCGACGAAGACGCTTCCTTTCAGATACCATGATCGTTTTCCTCCAGTCTTGTAGTCTCTGCATGGACTTCTGCACCGCCCTTTCGCCTACGGTCGAGCTGGTAGAACTCGATGACTTGTGCCTACTCATCCGCCGTCCGGGAATCAACTGGGGGTCAATACTTGGGGAAGGCACGTCAGGGTTGAGGGCCCTCTGTGCTTCTTCAGCAGCTGTCATCAACTGGAATGGGGTGAGTTGGGACGAAAGTATTGTGAGAACCTAATTACCTCTGCCTGCTGTGTTTCAGGGACTGAGGGGTCCAAGGCAAGCGCGATGGTGAAATGGCACATCTTGTCCATAAGGCTAGTAACCCTTTGGCTGATCTCTGGGAGAGACCTTACAGCGGAAGCGAAAGCCAAATGAGTATCAATGAATTGGCTTGTGATCTGCGTTGACTTGAAGACCTGTTTAAACGAGGGACTCGTCGAGTGTAGTTGGATAAGTGCTTCTAGCAACAATTCCAGATCTGCCTCCATGACCGCCGATGATGTAGACCCTGCACCAAGATGGTTAACATACAAAAAAGACAAGGAAGGTGACACTCCAACCTTCTACGGACAACGTGTCGATTATACCAGGGAGATCCGTCGCAGAGTATTGTAGGCCACGGTGGAGGGAAGCAATAATGGCAGGGATAATGTTGGGGCACCGGACGATGGTCTTATCGTTTCCCTTGTGATCCAAGAGGATATCAAATACAACCTGCCGTACATCCTCACTCCAAGCATAGGGTATCACATTCTTCAGAATGACCCAACCACTGACCAACTCAAACTTCCGAACGAAAGTCTGGCTGGAATCGATGCTGGTGCGCACGAGTTTGAGGACTTCCATCGCAACCGTTGGTGATGGACGATCTCCCAATAACAATAAACAGATCCGGGTAAAGGGGACGGCTGCGGCAAACTTCTGTAGCAGTTGGGGGGAGGAAGATAAGAGCGAGACAAGCATGGCCAAGACGTGTTCCGCACGCTCCCGTTGGTTAGCATGATCGATACGGGATATAGCGGAGTGAGGGGAAGCAGTTGGGCCTCCATCTTTTCGCGGATCAGAAGAGCATAGGAAGATAACCACCAATGTGGGACGGACCGGTGTGGGCGTTCGCCGCGATCATGGAGAGGAGTGGTTTGATAGTCTCATCTTGACTAAAGTTGGCTTCGACGATAGCTTGCAGGGCATCAGCCAAGGCGGGTAGAAGAGCAGGCTGATACAGATCCGTTTGCAGGACAAAAAGGAATTTGCGGACAATGCCCATCTTGTGGTATCTTTGTTTGACGTTGAACCGCCGATAGCGGCTGGTTTGCACGAGGATTGTGAAATGTTCTAGGTGTGCACGTTGAATCTCTGGGCTAGTGCGCGACCATAACAGGAAGTCCAATGCAATCGCCCGATATGCAACAGCATTCACTATCGTTGAATGACTGTTAGGGTAGAATCATAATCTAGGAACAGTGCAAAAAAAGACTCTTACTCAGTAGAGCGGAAGTTGAGCCCTAAGAATTCGAACAAGGTCTCGAATCCAGTCATGTTGATAAAATGCGCCTTCGAACGCAAGAGATGGTTCAGGATGTCATAACCGCCTGCAATATACTCAAACAGCGTTCATGGTTAAAGGAAGGGGGATGATCACTCACGTAACTGTTCCATATCCTCCGAGTTTTGCCAGCTATTTCGCAGCCCATCGGTAAGAATACCCAAGGCACGGGACAGCTCATGGGGACTCTGGGGTATGTCATCGATTCGGTTATCATCGACACAGTGTTCTCGCAAGGGGCAGACTTACGCTCGTAAGCTGAACTAGACGGAGGTAGACCGCGGCTCCTCCCAGCTTCCACATAGCGTAATCGAACCCAGGGCTTTCAACCTTCATTGTATCCCCCCGTTGTTTCCATCGACTAACAGACACTTGTGGGGGCTCATCCTGAGGCGCATCAGGGGGATTCCGATCGCCCTCGGCCAGTACGCTAGGCTTAAGCATGAAGACGACCGAATCTTCATTGAAACCAACACCGGACTTCAGAACCTTGAGTAACCCGGATGTCGCGGTTTGTGGCCCAAGGTTGAACAAGTGGATATTCAGGGAAGTTGAAGCCTCGTACGTCAGCTGTTTGATCAGTTCGTCAGACTGGAAATTTGCGGCATATTTTGGTCCTAGGTGATGAATGAAACGTGGTAACTCGTTGTCTTGAGAGTAATGTTAGCGAGAATTGCGGTCAACATGTGGTGACACTGACCTAATGGCACTGAAATTAAGTATGAGGTAGATAAGCACCACTGCATTGTAGCGTCTGGAGTGTCATCCCCGATGACGTATGACGCAGATGTAGCTGATGTGGGGTTCTTGGGATAGGACCAGTTCAATCCATCGCAAATAACGCCATCGATGAACAGACCTGAATGCAATTTAGTGTATTTTAAATAACGAGGAAGAAGGGCACCGACGGATCGTGGGATTGTGAGATCTATGTGTATAGTGGACCAACGCGATGTGTGTCCACCGTGCCTTCGGTACCAGCGCGTGGGGGAAAATGCCAGCCTCTTGTTGCGCGATGCTCTTGAAAGAGAGTTTCCCATCTGGGTGAATCTCTAATGATATCAGCCGGGTGGAGTCGACGTCAAAGGCGAATAGGTTCTGGTTGCCATGGGATGGGAATTTCTCGACCCACAACCAACCCTGTGGGGAATTAGACAACCGTGTTTTTCGGAAAGAAAAATACCCAACCATGTACGTAAATCCCGCATATGGCAGTCCCTTAATTCCACTATGAGAGAAGGAAAGGGATGCGGGGGACATGAAGGAGATGTGGGTTGGCCATCTGCCTCGAGCAGCACTGCGAACAATTTCCAACACTTCGGGGTGCAATCGATCGTCGGGAAGAACGACTGACTGAAGGATAAGCCGAGTGTCCGAGACCGATACTCCGAGCTCTAGAACACGCCTCAAGATCTTCTGGGTTCGCCTCCGTTCACGGGAGTCCGAGGGTGATGCGAGGAAAAGTTGGAGAAGAGAGGACGTAACGCCAAGATTATTTAGGATCGCGCGGTTACGAAGACACCGGGACGAAAGGTACTCGAAAGCCTGTAGAGTAGCCTCCCGAGATTCGAGAGGCATGTCTGTGAGGGAATCCCAAAGCACCTGAATACCGCTAGGTTGACGAATGACTTCTAGATGGGCTTGCACCTCGGGAGCGTTGGACCGGCCCGGCTGGTAGTAATCCGATAGGGAGGAATCTTGCATTGCGAAGGATATTAGCAGACCCAACGTTTGCGATTGTATAGGTGCGGATGAGATGGATGAAGACAATGCCCTGGAGAGAGATTCATAACCAACACGAAGCTATGCCGCCATGAATAACAGATATAGGTATCCATTTAAAGACCGACTCACACGGAAGTAATCCATGTTGATCGCGTGCTGCTTCAGAAGTGCGGAAAGAATGGCAAAGGCAAGGCGTAGCTGTTCCAAAATCTGTTCCGTCGGTGGTTCACCAATATCGACGGTGGTGAACAGATTGATAAGGATGAGAAAGCCGTCCATCTCACGGAAGACATCCTTCGTGCAGGCATCTTGCTGGACAACCCGAAGAATCTCCTCCAGAACTTCAAGTCTAGAGCCTACATCCTGAGCGTCCTTCAGCCTCGCAATCGAATTCCTCATCAGCTCAATCAGGACATCGCGTGCAAAATCCTCTGGCGAAACGTCGTCCTCTTCGTTGACCGTATGAGGTGTGCTCGGGAAAGTGGCGGAGAATCGAGAACTAAGCGGAGTTAGGAGAGTGCGGAACATTCGAAGGCGCGGCCAAAGACCAACATAAAACGGAAGTAGAGGGTAGGGTATTGAATGCGCAAACCACAGCGGCCGAAACGACCGCTCGATGCCACAGGCGCGACGTCCCCACGTGATCTTCGGGGATGGGTTTGAGCCCGCAAGTTGAACTATTTCTTGTTCTTTGTCTCAACCACGACCATCCTCCTGTCTCTCGCTGGCATTCCTGCACGATGACCTGCGCTCAAGCCCTCTTGATTGCTTCCCTCGTCCTCGGTAGCGCTCTTGCCTCCTTGTACCCTACGAGCCCGGTGGCTGGTACCATCTATGACGCTGGCCGTCAAAACATGGTCGAATGGATTGATGATGACCCTACGCCTCACCTCTACGAAATCTCTGTGCTCAAAGTCGATCTGTACCACGATAACGATGTCTGTCTGTTCGGTCTGCCCTGGCTACTGCACTGGTTGACTTGACACCCAGGAGTTTGTCGCTGTGTTAGCGACTGGCGTTGATCCCGTGAGGCGCGCACTGAACGTCGAAATCCCTTTGGATATAGTTGAGAGTGACAGATAGTACATGGTTTTTTTTCTGTCGTGTTTTGAACCTTCTGACGAGCAGGATCATAGTTATCTGCAGTTCACCTGTGAAGAACCTCCCCTGACAGTCTACACCGCATACTTTTTAATTCGGAATACACGAGCGCTGGGATCGAACTCGACTGACGGAACAACTTCCTCGGGGTCCTCTGCGGGTGTGGAAGACACTTCTACGGCTTTTTTTGGCGACTCTCGGTCGACTCTTTCTGGCGAACTCCTGTCTACGCACGCGGTTCCGAACATGACTGACATCTCTTGGGTCCCTCTGACGGCAACTCCTGTCTCGTCGGCCTCTGAAAACATTGCTATGCTCCCTACTTCTGTGCCACCTCGCTCTGAGCCTACCATGCCCAGGAACGCGGCACGTGGGTCTCGGAGCGTGGACTGGAAGTTCCGATTTGTCTTCATTCTTTGGCCTTCGTTATTCGGTTTGATAATGGCTCTCTAACTTCGATCTCGTCTCCCTTTACGTTGATAGATATGCACTACGTTTTGTACCCCAGACACATAATATACCTGACCCCAATTCTCTTGGCGTACCAAAACTACTCCAGCCCGACAGAGGGGGAAAGTACACCCCCCTCGTCGTGCACGTGATCGTAATTTGCTCCTCCACATCGTCCATCACAGTGCTTTGTACGCACACAACGACCAGCCCCACCCCTTGATTGTTCTTTGTTCTCGTACGCTCGTATATCAGTCCACACCACTTCATCTCCAGATCATCGAGTCTGCGCCCCTCTTTCACAATCTCACAATTTCAATGCAACTACCATCATGAGCGCTGGCCACGGTCATTCTGCATCATTGTCCCAGAACCACAGGGCGCAACTTGCCAACGCCTACAACGAACTAGGGAAGGAGCTGGCCTCTCAGAAGATTAGGGTCGTAGGAAATTATACCCTTGGAAAAGTAATCGGTGAAGGTGGGTTTCCGCTTATTCGATACCGCGATCAACCTTTTGACCCCTCTCTGGAATTAGGAACCTATGGCGTCGTCAGACTCGGAACACATCGACTCACCGGCACGCGTGTGGCCGTAAAACAAATTCCGAAAGCGATGTCTACCACCCTCACCAGAGAGATACACCATCACCGTCAACTACATCACCCACATGTCATTCAACTATATGAAGTCATCGCCACCGAAAATCACATTTGGCTCGTAACCGAACTTTGTTCAGGAGGAGAATTATTCGATTATTTGGTTGAGAAGGGGAGGGTTTCCGAGCCGGAAACTAGAATCATTTTCGGTCAACTTTGCCTCGCCGTGGCATACATTCACGGCAAAGGGATCCTTCATCGCGACCTCAAGTTAGAGAACGTACTGTTGGACGAAAGATGTCGCGTCAAGCTAGGAGATTTCGGGTTTACGCGTGAGTATGAACGTGGTACCCTCCTGGAGACCTTCTGCGGCACCACCGGATACGCCTCACCGGAGATGTTGCAAGGGAAGAAGTACATCGGACCGGGTGGGTTTTGTGATGACCCAGCATATCAGATGACTTAATCACAACAGAGGTTGACGTTTGGTCGTTGGGGATCATCCTATACACTTTGCTCACTGGGAGCTTACCATTTGACGACGACGACGACGTTGTAATGCGAGAGAAGATCGTCAAAGGAGAGTATGAGGATCCCGAGTGGCTCTCGGACGGTATGGATTCCACCTCCACCTAATGGAAGTGTTCACTTCCTGACCACGATCATTCAGAGGCTCGTGACTTAATCAGGAAGGTCCTGAACCAGGACCCTCCGCAAAGGTTGTCAATATCTCAAATGATTGCTCACCCCTGGTTTTCTGCACATCGACCTGCCTCCCCCGTAATCTCCCAGAAGACTCAGTCGATGGATCTTGCTACTGAGCCTTCCCAGGACATGTCCTCAAACACTTCCGATGCCTCCAACACTTCTACCACCTCAGAGTACTTCCCAACTCTTCCTTCTCCAACAACTACTCCTGAGCACGGATCTGAAGAAGATGGCTCTACCTCCGACCACGCTGCCCACGTAATCCGGCGAAACGCAAGTGACGTCACGATCAAGAAAACGGCTGAGGGCAACGGAAAGTCCAAAGCCCCACAAACTGAAACCGTAGCTGAGGAGCAGGCGCTAACTTTGAATCTGAGCTTGATATCCGCGCCCCAACAAGTCTCACGTTCCAACTCTTCGTCAAAGGACCCTCCGGCATACCCCGCTCGCACTCCAGTCAGGACCAAACGACGTTCAATCTCTTCCGCTCTCTCTGATCACGAGGATGGCATAATCAACACCCCAGAACCCCCAACAACCCAACAAAGTAACTTCGCCACCTTGTTGGACTCCCCAGCTCCGATGATATTCTCGACTGCTGTGGAACAGCGACTCTTGAACTCCTTAAGCAGCCTGGGCTTTGACACTGGCCAGATCGTTCACTCCGTCCTCAGCGAAGCTTGCGATTCTTCGGGGTCGCTTTGGTGGATGCTCATCAGAAAGGCAGAGGCTTCTGAGCTGGAGCAGGGTCCCAATCCTGTCGCAGAAACCAAGTCGAAGCATTCTTCTTCCAAGAAGCGAGTAGACAAGTCGCGAGTACCTGACCACAAACAGCGGCCCAGCGACCTCGAAGCGTTCTCTGCCATGACTCGTTCAGCGCCCGAACTTGCGTTCATTCCGGCCACCCCTACCGCCCCCACTCTGGTCACACCGAAAACACCGACTCATCCCACCAAATCACGACCAGGATTGTCCCCGTCATCTTCTGTAGACTTGACGAAGTCTTTTCCTTCAACTCCTGGAAGTTCCCTCAAGGATGCATCCAAGACTCGGAAGACGAGAGCAGGAAGCGTGAGTATAATGCAGCGCGCAACCACCGCTTTAGAGGCTGCTGGCTTGGTCAGGAAGAAGTCAGCCGAGGCTGTACGTGAGGAACGGGAGAAAGAGAAGCACAAGGAAAGCGAAAGGAAACAAGGGAGTGGCGAAGAAACCAGGAGTTCGCAGGGAAGTTTACCTAGTAAGCGACCCAAATCACCACCCGCCAAGCCAGAAGGTCCAGCACCAACAGAATATGATCTGGACCCGTCACACCTCTCGTCCCCTTGGGTGATGACCAAACCACCGAAACCCTCGAGTCCAGAGTCCCCCTCCCCTACGGAAGCAACATCCCCAGGAGATACTCTAACAGCACTACCCAACCTTGGAGTGGACAATTCCAAAGGCGGGAGTGTCGGGAGAAATAGGGCGAGCCTCTTGACCGCCTTCAGGATGTGGTTCGACGAGGGTCGAAGAGCGAAGCGGAAAGAGGCGGGAAGACCTGTTGGGCTGTCTGTTGTACCCGGTACCCCCACGAATGGACGGGCACGGGGCATGATGAAACGGCGTGGGAGTGGTGGCTCAAAACGCAATACTGGACACCGAACAAAGCACCCTGTATCTTCTCGGCGGTCAAGTAGTGTCAATTCCCGCAGGTCGTCAATCAACTCCATTGTCGTGCAGGATCATGTGGTTGCCATGACTCGGCAGAGGAGCGATCCCAGCCGCAAATCTTATGGCGCCCATACCCCCAGCTCAGAGCGGGGGGAGTACTCCTCTCGCCCTTCGTCTGTGATCAGTGTCACTGGGCGTCGTCACCGAAAGTCTCCGTCACAAAGTTCTTCTGGGTCGATGCGGGCAAGGGCGATGTCCCCTACCACCAACAAATATCATCGTAGGGAAGGCTCGGGCTCGTCGACACGCGTCGTTAAGCAACTGCATACTCCACATCGCTCGGGAGCGCCGACCCTTCATGTCCGCTCGAATTCTGCTACGTCGTCGGTTCATTCGCTGGCCTCTTCGCGTCGTAACTCTTTCTATGAACAATCGGAGTCTGAAGGACCGCGTACTGCCTCCCCTTACCGCACACACAGGAATTCATTCGACGAGTCCACTCCTCGGCGTAACGCAGCCACAAAATTCGTCGCTCAGAAACGACAGGCACCATTCATGAGCCCCCTCACCGGATCCACGGGTCGCTCAAGTTGGAAGAAGGCATGGGGTGTCGAACCTCCTGGTTGGAGGATGAGGGTTGCTCGGCCGATGACCGTCGAAGTTTTGTCTGTCTCACCTGCCCCGGAGAATCCGACAAACATTCGGGACGTGTTTTCCGGTAGACCATCACTCAGCGTAGGTCATGACGACGAATCAGATTGGGTAGATGAGGACGAGAACACCCCTTACGTCGGAGGACTCGGCCAACTTCCCTCGGCCGGGGGACCTGCAGACCGACAAAGCTCCACCATACCGCCACCTAGCCCTTCTCCCGCTGGAGGCTTTTTCAACGAGCCGTTGACCTTCCCCACTTCCTCCAAGGCTACCAACCGATCTTCGAAGAACCGAAAGGTGTCCCCACAGTGGTTGGGTACCGGGAATGCCAATTTACGTGGGAAGGGACCTGCATCCAACTGCGGACAGCCGCCCGACACCTTTGGAGAAACGATGGAAGGGAGAACGTCCCGAAGGCAACTACCGGGAGGGCGCTCCGCTGCCCCCGTCATCCAGGAAGAAGATGAAGACGAGGAGGAGTAGAGGGGGGGTCGACGTTGTACCTTTGTCATTTCGAGTTCCTTTTGCTTTCGATCCATGGCTATCAGATCTCATCATCCCTTCGCTCGTGTTTCAGTTAGGACCTTCATTGTTTTACCCCGTCGTGGTCCACTCTTCTCCACCTCACACACGTCCCTAGCCCCAGGTTTCCTTAGCTCGTATCTTCCTACTCTATATATCCTTTTTCTCTAGTCCTTGTTCCCAGGCTCTCTTTTTTCCCCTCTCCTCTGTTGGATTTTACGCATGCTGTGTATTCCTAGCATAATTTCTCCTCACCTTTTCTTTTCTTTCTCCCGTTTCTTCTCTTGCAGCACGCTAGAGCACCCTCATGGACTACTGGAGAATGTGACTTGACGTGTTCCGGAAAAGCAGTTAATATCCACTTGGGGATGTACAGGCGTCCTGCCTACCACCTCGTTCCAAGGGAAGCCAGGAAAGCACCCATCTTATAAGTGGATCCTGCCATGGTTTCCGTACAATGAGTGAAAGGGTCCATGCGACGTGATGCATGCCAATGCACGATGAATTGCTCGTAGGATCGAAATCATTGTTTGATTATTTCGAACGGCATAGCTCTACCTCGCCAAAGCCCGGGCTCACGCAAAATAACGTCTGGGTACCTGAAGCGTGTTACTCACGGAGAGTTTTCCCTCATAGCATAGGTGGATCCATCAAGCTTCGGGGTGAGTCGCGCGGGGCTCCTCGGAAGTAGACCTTGCATTACAAAACGAACGTATAGCATGTACAACTGGGCATGTGTGGTGACTACAAAGGAATGGGATGTCATGATCATATCGTGAAATGTCGTCAAACCCGGATGCCAGATACATATGAAGAGGAAGAAAATGAAGGTTTGCATCAAGAGCTCATGACCTTCTCAACCTCCAATAACGCTCGAGTCCTCGCTGCCGTTCCCTCTGGAGTCTTGCCACCTATGGGACTCCCAGAGTTCGCCTCCGTAAGTCCGCTATACAACAACTCCAATAGTTTGTGCCATTGTTTGCCGAAGATTTCTCTTGCTTGGACGCCCCCAACGTCAAGCGCGGCTGAATACGCAAGGTGAGGTCAATGGGGGCGAGAGATGACGCAATAAGTGGCACTCACTAGCCAAAAGTTCCGGTCCAACTGGTCCGCTTTCCAGCAGACTACGGTTGCACATCAATCTCGAAAAGTAGGTCCAGTACATTGTGGGTCGGAAGAATATGTTGATGGGTTGATTAGTGGGCGCGATGAGTATGTGGAAATACACCCTCATAAGACCTGCCACTCTCGAAGTATACTCAGGAAGACCTTCGTCCTCCCTGAATCCAGCCAACTTCGAGTACTCTATCCCTGCTTCTGGAGGTGGCTTCACGGGGATTGGCCAACCGCCGGTACGCTGGACGAGTTTCACATAGAAGATTTGGGGGAACCGATCTAAGTTCAAAACGAAAAATGATGCCACCTGTGCGAGGGGAATTGCGCTGCGCTTCCCCGCAGTGACCTCGACCTCAGCCTGGAGGAGGATGGCCTTGGACAGCGAAGACAATACGGCCATGTAGAGGTCTTGGTTGTCAGCGAAGTTACCGGGGTGACACAGGTCTAACAGCTCCTTGCACTGCAAGGTTTCGTGAGTGACGTGGTAGGCCTGAAGCGTGGACAAAAGGAACGTACGACACGTTGGATAACTTGGTTATCGTTGGTCAACTGTCCGATCTTGGGGGTTATTTCCCGTCGGATCCTGTTCCATCTCATCTTCACCTCTCGGTTCGCCTTCACCTTCGCCAGTGGCCCATCCTTGATCCTCTACGACAATTATCAACATTCTGCACGGTCGGAAAGCAGCAAAAACCGCCATGCCTTCAACAAGTTTCGAGCAGTCTCCCAATCGCTGGAGGGGGTTGAGAGACCCAGTGAAGCCTGGGTTGCCTCCTTCTCCGACTTGTCCTTCTCTTCTTGTTCTTGTTTCCGTTTCTCGGCATCCTGTTTGGCCCTGAGGAGCTCTTGTCGAAGTTTCTCCTCCTTCTGCTTCTCAAGAGCCAACCGCCTCTGTTTCTCATCTTCTTGTGCTTTCCTTTCTTCGGCCTCCTTGGCTAGTCGTTGCTGCTCGAGAATCGCTCTTTGCCTATCCTCTTCAAATTTGATGACGGCCTCGATTCGGTCCCTCGTTTTCTTGGCTCGAGCTTGTGCGCCACTATCCACGGTCTGTTTGAAAGCCTGTCTTCTGGCAAGCATGAGAGCAATGCGTTCCTCGATTTCTTGCTTTGCCCTTTGGTGGATTTGGGCGAGACGCTCTGCATCCCGGGCTCGTGCAGCTTCAAACTTGGCTCTCTGTTCCCCGGTAAGTTGCGACCGCTCCATCCGTGCTGTTCGCTAAGAAACGGGTCAATGGTGCGACTCAGACTCGGAGTGGGACCGAAGAAACGTACCCGCGCCTCCCGTCTCGTTTGGTTGGACCATTCTTCGTAAGGGTCACGGTAAGATACAGCCAGTCTAATAGAAGCTATGGCATCCGCCACGTAGTTGATTTCTTGTACACTTTTGTCCTTCCTCGACGATGAGCTGCTACAGTGGTCGGGTGAGCGAGGGTTCGAACGATCTGGTTGCGGCGGTGGAGCGTACGCGGACAAAGGAAGAACTTCGGGTTCGGAGGTATCGCCTGAATTGTCTGAATTGGTGTTTCCGTGCTCATCTTCCGAGTCTGATGAGAGAGACGGAGCGCGGAAGGTACCGCTCTTGCGAGGCGACCTTGACAGAATGACGTTTGAGCGAGATCAGGGGAGGAGTGAGGCAAGGCGACCGAGTACCGTTCTTTCCGGACTGGGGACGAGGATAAAGATCGTGGTACGCTGAACCTCATGGCCAACGTTGGTCGTGGTGTGTGTCTGGGTTTGAGATCCCGGAAGACGCGACGGAGGTCACGGTATGAAAATCAAAGACCACGTGTTTACAGTGATGGATCACTCAACGAACCGCACATAATTTTCTCGCAATTCACCTGTCCGTATCCTTAGATGTTTGACCAGTACCTGCTACATAGCCTGGTCTTTCGTCCACCACAAGGGTTTTCTGATATCTCGAGAACTGCGGTCGTAGTGATGAATCCGCGTGTTGTGCGAGGAGGTCACGATTACCACTCGGTGAACCACCCATAAAAGGGAAACTTGTCACAATCATCACTGCGCATCATGTAACACTTCCCACCCACCTGTCACACTTCGCTGCTCTCCTCCTGGTTCTCAATTTTTTCTATGACCGATAGGGCACAAGGGTGCCGTTTGTGAGCGATAGATGTCTAGCTTGAGTTCAAATGAACACCCTACAAAAATACCACTGGTGTAAGTCCCCGCCGTGACAAGATATGAACATCCCGTGTTCGTCAACACTCAAGTTTCACATATCCCGGGAAGATTAGTAGGAACGGTCACCCTAATTTTTCCTACAGTTGATACTGCGCAACGACAGTCTTGGATAAAATGTAGTATGTCTAGACGAAGATCTACACTCAGAATCGCCGCTGGCTCGTTGAGTGATGGTGGTTCATCGTGTGATCCGTCACTGTACATCTTCCCACGGCTGATTTAGATGCGAACGAACGTGTTCCACCAAAAAAAGAGACGGAACGAACGTGTGTCGGATGCGAGAGATGCATGAAGGGTCGTGTAACCCGAATCTGTCCCTAGAAAAGCGTCGGAGACATCCCCCAACGAGAGGTCCAGACGTTACTTGGGATCGTCGACCATTGAATATTTGAATATTAAAGTATCCCCGCACTCCCACTCCCATAAATGTTGCCACCACATTTTTGCGATAGATAAGGCCTCGGTCGGCGCAGCCTCGGCCCACCCAACTCATTCCAACCTCCTGGCGCGGTAGAACTGCTAACGGTGAATGTGTACAGCATACGAGCCACAGTATAATTGAGCGGAGAACGGCCCCCCACCCCTGCCATCTCCGTTTATAAATGGAGGAGCAACCCTTGGAGCCCTTCCACCCACCCCCCCTCACACCCCAGCCATGGCCGATCTGTACACTACCACCCCCGCCACACAGCGCAGACATGCCAAGGCAACTACGCCCTCGAACAGGTCACAGGCTTCTTCAAGTTCCGACGTCCTCCTCTACTTCGTCGCCATGTAGGTTCATCCCCTCTCAGGGGTGCGCGTCAAGCTATTCACCCAGGCTGTTTGTTAGTTTCCTCCCACCCTTGCCCGTCCTGCTCAGTGAGTCGTCCCCACATGCACACCGCTTATCTACTTACTCGCATTCATCCCCAGAACGCGGCCTTACAGCCGGTACGTTGATCCCTCGGCGTATGACATCATAGGATCGACCTGACAGGCGCTTCGAAAAGACTTCTGGATCAACATCCTTCTCTGGATTCTAGGTTGGATCCCGGGTGTGATTCACTCCTGGTGAGTACAAGCCCGAAGAAACGACATACACCCACCTCACCTTCAGCTTCAAGGTACATCATTTCCAAGAGTGAAGGAGCCATGTAAATTACCAAGGAGCGAACACCAACTAATAACGCTACGACTACGACCTGCGCCTATAGCTACTGCGTGTATCCTACGTGCCTAATACAATAACGCATAACGAAATGCAAAAAGGGCATGAGCATGAATGATGAGGAGGGACAACAGGAACGGACAAGTCCAAACAGAGGAGAACAAGGTGCACTAAGTAACTGCCTTGGTCTGGGGAAGTGGTTGTCCTTCGGGCTTTTTCTTCTCAATGATCTGGACCCATTTTCTTGGGAACCAGCCCTCTCGCCCGTCTCTGGTCCTACCTTTCCACCAGTCCGTCTCGAGCTCCATGCGGGGATCAACCTCGGCGCCTGTCGAGGGATCGAGTTTACCCATGATGGCGACGATCTCGTTCTCCTTCAACTCCAGCTCGGCAGGTGAGGTTGGCTGGAAAGGATAGAGAGCCCGAGCGAACGTGAGCATAGTGGGATCAAGAGGCGGCAAGATCTGTCCCTGCTGTTGTTGCTGCTGCTGACGCTCGCTCAGTATCTTTATGAGTTTGTGCATCGCGTACGGGACGCCGAAGATAGCGAGGAGGAATATAACCAGCGGCTTGCGGCTTGGCCTTGGTCCGGGAGGAGGTAATGGTCCCTGGACGGGTTTCCCGTTGATGAATTCTCTAAACTCCCCCTGGAGTTGATTTGAAGGTCGGCCGGTTATCAGTTCCTTCATCCATCGCAGCAACCCGAAGAGGCCCAGGACACTACCCAGGGCGTTCCTCAGCTGGCCGAACTGCTCGACCACACCGACCATGGCGAAGAAGGAGGAATGTGTGGCCATGAAGGTCGACTCGAGCATTTGTGAAACACCCGTGAAAGTTTGCACGATTGAATGGAGAAGGGCGAACGTATGTTGGGTAGTGCTCTCGAGGGTCTGGCCGATAGATTGGTTTCCGGTGTCGTAGGGCATGGGCCCATACATACCCATCCCCATCCCCGGCATACCCCCATACATACTGTTCATCCCATAACCTCCAAAGCCGCCGTACCCCGTCATCCCTCCGTACATGCTACTCCCATAGGGAGAGTAACCGGTTCCCAATCGCGAATAGGGCGAGTTGTAGGTGGAGTAAGGAGATGAGTAAGGATTCGTGACAGGTGGTGTGGTCAGGGTCGCTGGTCGTGATGGGACCGATGGAACGGTCGCCGCGGTTGCCGCCATCGTCGATGGCTGAGTGGTCGTGGTCGGTGTCACAGTAGGGGTTGCTGTTGCAGTGGATGTCGGGAAAGGCGTCGTCGTTGATGAGGGATTACGCTCCCAGGGCTTCGGGGGAGACGCCTGCATGGTGAAGGATTGAGGAAGAGGAAAAGACCGGTAGATCCCGGTCAAATAGATCCGATACCATATGATTTGTTACATTCATGTGAGTGCGTATACAGTACATGCGTCTTAGGGAGGAGATTACTGCAGCTGAAATGTCCGGGTGATTCTAGTTAAATATTTCTTCAGTATCCGACCTCCTCACACTACGGGCGGTGGCCGGATAATCCGAGCCAATGGCGGATGAAGCTCCTTGGTCAACGTCCATCCTGCTCTCTGCAGCGATGCGGTTCTCCTTTCCCTCTCGCTCCCGCTGCTCATAGGCCCTTGTGACCACCTCATGACTCTCCACCAATCTCGCGTACTCCCTCCGGACGACACTCTCATCCTCGGCCTCCATCTCCGGGAGGATTGAGAGTCTTCCGGGCGCCAAGGAAGTCAAAGGAGACACGTCCTCTCTGACTCCCTTACGCGCTGCCAGCCAGCTCTGGCTGTCATTCATTCCACCTCCTATGACGTGCGAAGCCCTCCTTAACTTCCTCGGTGCTCGACCCAAATCTTCGCTAGCAGGTGGATTCCAACTCTGAGGAGTGGTCGGGTTGGTAGCCTGTGGCGTGGGTTGGACAGAACCCTCGCGAAGGACGGGGAAAGTCGTCACTTTGACGTTTGGTCGCTTCGAAGGAGCGGCTTTTCGCTGGGACCTCTTGGTCGGGGACTGTTTGGATGGGGATTGTTTGGATGGCGACCGCTTGCTCGGAGAACGCTTGGTGGGCGACTGAGTGGCGATTTCACTGCCGTCATCGAGCTGAAAGCTCGGATGTGAGCGGACGTAGCTTCGGGTGGGATACGGCGGCATCGAGATGGATGAAGTAAATGGAATGTGGTCAGGGGTGTGGTCAGGGGTGTGGTCGAGTGAGTGGTGCACTCGTTGTGGATGATGGTCGTTTTTCAACAGCCCCAGGGCCGTGCTCTCTTTGTCCTATATACCACGGCCGGGGCGGCCCATCCTTTCAAAGCCACTCTTCCTTTGTCTCTCCCCATGCGGACCACGCCACGTGACTTATACCGCTCCCGCCGCCCGCCTCCAATTTGTCATTCGGAACGCCATGGTCTGCAAACCCACGGCTTGGACCAACGCTCATTTCGATGTGATCGAGCGAGCGAATGGACGGAGGGAATCCATCCCCATCCCACGGTACACCGCTCACAGGTGCTACGGTAAGCATTTTTCTGGCGAAAGTCGGCTGCGCTCTTTGGATGGTCCATATCTTGGGACGGAAGCCCCCCGATTACGGAAAGGGTGTGATACCTGGCCCATTAATTTACCTCCTGAAACAGAGCACGCCATTGTGCTCCCGCACCTGACCGTGTATAGGCTTTATCTGATTTAGCCGTCTCGACGTACGACCGTGAACCCCAAATGTCCGGAACAACTCGAATCAGGCCGGTACAAAAACACAGAAGGTCTCCCCTTTATATCTTTCCCTCTTCAACGTCCACCCACGGGTGTGTTTTCCCCTCTCTTCGCTCCCCGAGCGTACGTTGCGACAACCCGACCCCTTCACACACGCTACCTATCATGGTGGCCATCAACGGACGCGAACTCCTACGTCGCGCGGTCTATATCCTCCGTAATCACTACAACCGCTGCCTCAACAGACTCTTCTGTGGGAGGTCCACCGGTCTCGCTCGTTCGAGTTCCTTTGTCCACCAGAACCTCAAGAAAGATTTTCCTGTAATGGCTACCGTCCCTTCGAAGAGGACCTGGACCCAGGTTACACCGGGTCGACAAGTACCCAGTGTCCGGAAGCAAGGTCGCGTGAAGCGAAAGCAATACAACGACCTCGCCAGGGATAACTCCACCCTGTTCCTGCCCGGTGGCTTCCACAAACGTCGCCCCAAGAAGACAGCCCGCCGTAAGCCCGCAAACCGTGACCTTCAAGACGACTACGAATCCATCGATTGCGATTCTGAGGCTGGCCACGAGGAATGTGAACGGTGGACCAACTCCCGAGCGGCCAACGAACACGAGGCCTTCGTCATGAAAGAGCTCAAATCCCTCATGTTTGACAAGTTCAAACGCGAGAGCGAGTTCGAAGCTAAGGAGATCTCCGAGAGGGTGAAGGGAAAAGCCGGGGAGAGGAAGGTGAGGATGAAGAAGGAAACTGCGGAGGCAGAGAGGTTGAGGAAGATGCAGGAATTGGAGAGACGGGAAGAGATGGAGAGGAAGGATAGGTGGAGGGACCAGAGGTTGGCCCAGCTCGAGAAGGAGAAACGGGCTGCCGTGAACGAATTGGCTCGGGAGAAGGTTGAAAGGAGGCAATCGAAGCTTCAGAGGGTATTCAAGGAGCAACAGCAGAGGCAAAAAGACGAGGAGCGTTGGAAGCAGCTGAGGGAGAAGGATGCGAGGTTGGCCGCTGAGCGCGAGAACAACCTGCTCCGCGAGAGGGCGATGCTGGAGAACAACCTCCGAGCGACGGATAATGCTTTCCAAAGGGTTTGCAACGAGAGAGACCACATAATGGAGGAAAGAGAAGCGGAGAGGACCAGACGTCTTCGCGCCGAGGAGAGCCTCCACCGATGGAAGGAGCTGATGAAGGAGTATTTCCCCGGGGGCCAGCAACAACAGGACCAGAGTCAACAGCAGGAGCAGGAGCCGCAGCGGCAACCGTCGCCGGAGCTGCAACAGCCTCCTTCTCTCAAGGCTCAGTTCGAGTTGTACGAGAAGAAGTGGGAGGTCCTTCGGTCGGGCGTCGACATTGACGGTACCAAGGTTCATCTCATCTTCTTCTCCCAGATCCCTTGGCCGGTCATCAACATGACCCCGACCGATCCTAGTCAGATCCTGCCCGAGCACATCCGCGAGTTCCTCATGCATCCTCTCCGCGAGAAACCCGATCCGAGCGGAAAGGGAAAGAACAGGAGGTTGAGGGCGAGAGACCAGCTCATGAGGTGGCACTCTGATAAGTTCGACCAGATCGTTCTCTCCAAGGTTCGGGAGGAGGATAAACCAGCCGCCTCCGAAACCGCTGGAATGATTGCCAGGGTCTTGACCGATATGTTGAGTTAAGTTTCTCGTTTCATTTTTACTTTCATTTTTCACTTCTCTCGATATGACCCGGTGCGTTTATTTCGCAGTTCAGCCTATTAAGCCCATGCCCTTCCTACGTCTCTAAAGCTCAAGCGCTACTCGCTGGCGCAGCTTCCACGTATCTATATGAGTGTCTCGTTCCCATTTCCCATGTCTTCTTCGTCTGCCCATATGCGTAAATCAGTGTATTAGGTTAAACTCTACTTAGTCAAGCCGTTGCCTCCTTCTCTGCCGCCCTTTCGAGAGCTGCCCGCTCCCGCCTGATTTTCTCAAGGTCCTTCAGCCAGGTAACATCCCTAGCAACCTTCTCCACCCTCGCGCGCTGCCTCCGCTTGTTTAAATGTGACCAATCCGCACCAACCCCAACCTCGATGCCAAACACAGGCTTCTCCTTTTTTGGTTCAGGGGGAGGTGGAGGTCTCGCTCTCGCTCTCCATAACCAGGCATCTGTCGTGGTGGGAAACGAGTCTCCCTTGGCCTTTCGAGCGGATTTGCTCATCGTCGCTAAGCGGTGTTGGAGCTCCTCGTCAGAGAGAGTTCGAACGGTGTGGAACTTCTCGATTTCTTGGATGTTGTCCCGCATGTGTGGAAGCACGATGCTTTTGAGGTATCTAAATAATCGAAACGTCCGGTTCGAGGCTGGTAAATGACAGAGCGCCTCCGGAGGCAAATGTATGCACGCACCTAACGGAACGAACGGCACTTTCGGGATGAGGAGGGGCAGGGGATGGGATATGCACCACACCGCGTTTGTTCACTAATTTCTCCGGCTGCTGAGTAGAAGCACCCGCGACAACTGTAGGCGGATGGGGGTATGTTCGTCCCGCTTCGCGTCGGACGGCCTCCTTGTAGATTTCCTTCGTCGTTAACGGCGAAGGGCTATCCCTCAGGATCGCGCGAACGAGCCGCACCGCAGCTCTTTCCGGCGTTACCTTCCAGACGTTGAGAACCATAAGAGGAACGAGCTGGCGGAGTGAACGGAAGTGATGACCTTCCGAATTTGGAACACGCGTCAGCGTCACGGACTTTCGCAACGGAACGGACTGATGTATTTCGATCAACGGTAAAGATACAAAGAGAGTGCAGTGCACTCGAGCACTAATTCTAGAGCTACAAAACCGAAGCATTGCCTCGGTACTCGGGTATAATTCCGAGTCCTGTAAAAATTACAGTAAGTTAAGAATAATTTACTTATTCTGCCCCGGTAAGGAGCGGATACAATCCGTGGTTTTCGCCGAGACCATAAGTCAAGGTCATTCGTTCCATGATAGAGGGGCCGTCATCGGGATCTAGCTCAAGCTGCACCTCGGGCATCAGAGGGGGCAATCTACCGAGCGAGAACGTACATACCAGGGATATAACGTCATCAAGAAGGTGAGCTTGACCGACTGCCATGCCGAACCCCATGGGATAGTTGGCGTTCACGATATGAATGTGGAACTGATCTGGGCACTCACAGAGTCAGCAGCCAGTGACTGCGGAAGGAGAGGAGACGTACAATACGATGGTTGATAATGAATAAACATCCTCAAAGATATATCCTTCCCATCGTTCTTCCAGCGGGCTTGGACAATCCTCGTCGCTTCTTGCTTGATGTTCTTTAGAACTGGCACGTGAACTTTCCTAAGGTCACGAAGGCTCTTTATGCCGTTGGAAGTGCAGAGGGCCAAAAGATATAGATCGGAAACAGTCTCGAGGTTCCACTTCATATCCGGGATGATCATGTACCCGAATGAGCCAGAATCATCGCGATGAAGGACCTTTTCCCTCTCCTTCTTCCCTGCGATGATCTCATCGACCCACTTGGTTCGGGAAGGAGGAAAGGCGGCGATGAACGGTTTCACCACACGTTCGTAGATCTCAGGGGTCTCTTGGACGAGAACGTTGTCCTGCTTGGAATACTGCGAATCGTCAATGGCATCAGTGGACACAGCAAGCTGCCGGACATCAGGGCGCGGACCTTGCGAATGTGGACTTCAGTTGCAGGGAAGATGACGTTTATCTTGACGTCTCGGATGGACTTGAGACGACCAAAGTACCAAGAGTACTAATCACAGGTGTGATCAGAAGATACAACCAGATCTAGAGGAATCGACAACAAACAATGTCATTGTGTTCGATCTTTTCGACATCTTGGACGATCTGAGCGAATTCTACGGCAGATGATTCAGGTAGAGCTGTTTTCTCTATCCGAACGATCGCTGGTTCATGGGTACCCTCTGGGTTCGGAAGGGTTCCCAAGAACGAAACCGCGTGCGAAACAGGATCTAGAAACAAGAGCTCAGAGATAGTAGGTTCCGGAACACCCGCTCTACGCACCCTGATTCAAAATGCGCTCAAACTTGAAGGTTTTCCAATCCATCGATTGCCGTCGGGGATAGAGTTACCAAGCGGCCGCTTCACGTGTGTCACTGATCCTTTATCACATGACTGAAACACGCGTTGTTTGTACATATTTGTTCGGTTGGAGCGTGGGATGGGCACAACTGCACGCTAACGGGCCCTTTGAACGGCTGGCGTTGCCCGAAATGACTGCACGCAAGACACGAAGCACACGGACACAGAAAAAGGCAGGCACTGGTTCTGGGCTATTGAGTCCTCCTTCTAGCACTGGCGACAAAGCCGGTGATCGTGATGTTGCTGGGCCAAGTTCTGCGAGGATCAGCCCACCCCTAGTGGAGGATGAAGACCAAAGATCCAAGGTGAGGCGTCTCTTGTCCACCTGACGTGTGTACCTTATCTTTGCATCTCTTTTGCGTCCTTAGCCATCTGGTATGCTCGTGTTCATGGCGTGTCTTGTCCCGTATATTAATTATGAGAAATCCAACAGTCTTCGTCGAGCTACCGCCTCCCAAGTCTGCCTCAAAGCGGAAGAGACTAGCCTCTGCATCTTCATTGCTAAACCTGACCGGAGATCCAAACACCACCGCGGGTGAACCACCTACTCCAAATCCCAAAGCGCGCAAACAATCGCGGCGAAGTAAATCCCCAGTTTCATCCGACGAAGACTTGGACTCCCCCATTCACGACTCACCGACCAAGAAACCTCATGTCTCAAACCCACAGGCTGATTACATACCCCCTGGCCCTTCATACGCGCGACACATCCTTACAACCAGGAATCGACGATCAGCCACCCCCATACCTCCGTACGAACCTCCGACCGATCGCTTCACCCCGCCCCGCGAAATCATCGTTCAACCCCCCAATTCACAGAAAAAGAAACCGCGACAAACGAAGAAGAAACAACTCAAGTTACAGATCAAAGAGGAACCCCCTGAAGTCGACCTCAACGCGCCGATCCCCCCTCCTTCACCCACCGACGACCCTCTTTTACTTCGTGGGCCTCCCCGGAGTAGTAGGGCGAGATCGTTACCGAAGCAATCAAGAGGAACATCCCCTGTACACTCACCTGAACCCCACGAGAAGACCCCACCTCCTCCTGATGAACCTTCGGCGCTCCCCACTTCTAGTCCATGGAGTGAAGTCGATGTAAATAACGTTGATCTCCCCCCCATGCCGTTTACCTCAGATTCCATGACACCCGAAGCCCCCGAAGACCCACCTGAAGAGCCAGTTTGGCAAGAAGGACCTTCGGGATGGACAGAATCATCCGATAACGAAGAGTCAACGTTCGATGAAGAGGGAGAGTACACCGGAAAGTTTACATCCTATGTGATCCCCACCAAGCCTGACCCACCCACGACAGTCCAGCGAGGACGTCAAGAAGCTTGGGGTCGTCCCATTAGCCCGTTTCCTTATCCTACGGATCGTAAATCTCGGTGGTCCTCACCACTTACACCCGGAGAAACTCAGGAAGAATCGCAGACAGAGACGCGGGAACTTGGAGAGCCAGAGAATCAGCCGGCGCTGGAAGTCGCTGACCTGATGATGACCCCCCATGATGCCGGTGATGCTGAAGGAGATGAGTTGTTCGGCTCTGGCCAGAACACTGTGCCGGAAGAGGCGACTAGTCCATCAAAAGCCGCTGCAGTCCGTCAGGCGTTGATTCCCGCCGTTGTCCAACCAATGTTCAACTTCGACGGTCTGTCATCCCCAGACCACAGTTACGAGACGCCTATACGACCCCCGAAGGAGAAGCCCGTACCATTTATCACGTTCTTCCCCAAAAGCTCCTCCACCGCGGGCAGTTCGAAGACCCATAAGACTCACTTCCCTCCGCCGCAACGTTCGTTCATTTTTAACAGTCCTGCGCGTAACGTCGTAGACCTGGAACGAGACGAGGAAAGCTTTGTTGATCGTGCACTATCTCAGGCTCCGGAAGAAGAAGAGGAAGATGATAACACTATCGAGCTTTCTCAGCGGATACCCCACCTACAGCAACTTGACGCAACGGAAGAAGATGCGGAAGGGGAGGACGATGAAGATGTGATCGACCTTGGTGTGATAAAGATCAGCAGCCAGGACCCGATGGCTGCTGCCAAGGCCGCTGCAATCCTAAAACTCGTAAGGAGCTAGCCTTTTGGGAGTGAAAAGTCTGTTGATGACACGGTACAGCATGATTACGACCTCGTCAAACGCGCGCAAAGGCGGAATCTCATGGCGTCGGGGATCTCAAAATCGTCACCGCGTAGGCGCCCCGCAGGGGTTTCGAGAAACGGCTCTTTTGCCAGGCCGATTAGTCCTGCGGCAATGCCTGAACTTATCCGAGAAGCGGAAACCGAACTGGAGAAGTCGTTCACCGGGAGCGAGCGATTTATAACACCCATGCGGACGAGTCTCTCCGTGGCGTCCACCTCACATTCTCGATATATTGATCCAGGCCGATTATTCGACCCAACAGGGCCGAGAGGATGGGCAAAGGACGACTGGAAGATCTTGGACGCTTGTTTCACTGATGAACGATTGGATGCAGCGGAGAAGATGGGGATGGTTGTGGGGTCTCTGGCAGACGTGACAGATATCCGGTTAGACGATGTCGTGAACCGGTTTGTAGAAGTTATCGGTGGAGAGGCAGTTCTTGCTGGTATGGGACCCTCATGGACAAGGTTAATCTTCACGTTCTTCACCGCTTCGAATATCAATTGATTGGTTTCGTGGTACAGGAAGGACATCCTGAAACGAGCTCGGGCTTTGGAAAAGAAGCAAAGAGTGGGAAAAGGCGCGCCTGGTACGCCCCGTCGATCTCAGACACCGTTTTCCGAGTCGTCGGGACACATGGAAATCCCGGACTTTACACCCATTGGACCTCGGCGGGTTGCCGACCGGCTGGATGTGGGGAATCCCAGGTTACCTGCAACGTTGCTGGCGCCACGGTACTCGCATCTCATGGATGAGGCCGTAGCGACTAGCAAAGGCACCGGCGGTGAACCCTCAGGCTCATCTTCTGGGGTTACCGCTAAGGCTCCTCCCGACTCGCCAAGTCTGTTCAGACGGTTAACATCCCCGTTATTCTCCTACCTTCCTCTCCTGTCTAAGGGAACATCCGAAGAGTCATCCAAGGACGTAGACAAATCTGGCCTCCCGTTACCTCCGCCCGAGCTGTTTGAGAAGGAGCGCGGTCCAATCGTCACTCCCGCATCAAAGGTCCCTCCGAAACCCACGCACCCGAAAGACCAGGTGGAGCTGCACACCGTTCCACCGAAGCCTTCTATGATCCCGAAGCCAAAGGCGCAACCTAAGCGACTGGTCGACCTTCGACCCGCGCCACTGAAGCCGGAGCTGATACCAGTTGCGAAGAGTCTTGCGAGCGATAGGAGACAGAGCGGTGGGAGTGTGAAGGATTTGGTGAAGGGTTTCGAGACTCTCGATGAGAGCGTTTCGAGTTTGAAGTCGTCCACGAGGAGCGTGCAGAGCATCGACGAGTGGAGAGCTGGCAGTCTTGGAACTGGTTCCAAAGGCGAGGGGAGTAGTAAACCCCAATGGAAACCGTGATCTTCTGCGGAGACCTCATCTACTTATTGATTGGATTTATTTGGAACTGATTCTCTTGTTTTCTCTCTGTTTCTCTCTCCTGGATATGTTATCATACCGTCGACAATCTACAATGTTTTCCATCCCTTGTTTTCTCTTTCTTTTTCATGACTCTCAGAACAGCTATGTATTATAACGATCTAATACCTTTCACGTTATGCACATGTACGTATGCAATTCACTTCCCTTGGTCACTGGCTGACCCCTCACTCGGACTGATCTTTGATCGGAGGTGGGGGTGCTCGTGCGAACGGAACAACCTAAACATCATTTCAAATCCACCGTGACGGAAGTCCATCTTCCATCACCTCCACTCATCCACACCTCCCTTCCCGTCTCTACGATGTCGGCCTCAATGAAAGCCTACCTAGCCGAGAAGTACATGTCTGGTCCCAAAGCCGACGCCATTCTCGCTCGGACGACGGTAAAGAAGAAGAAACGAAAGGCTGGCGGGGGGACCTCTAATTCTACTGCTTCTGGTTCCGGGGCTGGTCCTTCTGGATTCGTCGTAGACGATGACGCTTCGTTGGTCGCACCTCCCAAGGACGAGGAGGAAGACGATCTCGAGGACGCTGTGGTCGTGAAAGACCGGAGCTTCAAACGACGCAAGGTCGATCCGTCGCGTGGCCAAAGCGGGACCACGAGACCTGGCGGGGGCGAGGGTGGGGGCAGCGGGTGGACGACGATCCAAGAAGGCGCCGCCGCTCACGAAGAGGATGGCTCGCCTCCTCCCACCGCAGACGAGCTGCCCCAAATCGCAGGCGTCGTAGAAGACGCGCCGCCGACGGTATCCGGTGGTCTCCTGACCAAGGCCCAGCTCAGCAAGAAACTGGGCCGAAAACAGTCAGAAAAAGAGAAACAACGGGCAGAAGATGAGGAGGAGATGGCTCGTCAGCAGGAAACGGTGTATCGTGACGCGTCAGGCCGCAAGATCGACATGAAGGCGGAGAAGGCGGAGGCGGCGCGGCGGAAACGGGAGGCGGAGGAGAAGGAGGCGAGGAAGATGGAGTGGGGCAAGGGGTTGGCTCAGCGCGAGGAGAAGGAGCGGGAGAGGGTCACGATGGAGAAGGAGAGACACAAGGGGTTCGCGAGACGTGCAGACGACGCGGACCTCAACGAGGAGCAGAAGGCGAAGGAGCTGTGGAACGACCCTGCTGCTGCTTTCCTGACGGTACGCCCCTCTCGTCTGTTGCTTTCTTATTCTGACCTCCCCCCCTGCAGAAGAAGGAGAACAAGGACCCACGGAAACCGGAATACACCGGGCCAGCACCCCCGCCGAACCGCTTCGGGATCAAGCCCGGGTATCGGTGGGACGGCGTGGACCGGGGCAACGGCTTTGAAGGGAAATACTTCCAACGCCAGAACGAACGGAAGCGTCAGGGGGCGGAGAGCTACTCGTGGGGCGTGGACGACATGTGACTTTTTCAATATATGTATATACAGCCGTACAGCGGAGTTCTCTCCCCGTTTGGCAAGAGAAGACACGCATACAGATCGGTCGACAGCAGAGGAAATCAAAAAAGGCACCAGGATAAATTACACGCAGAGACGACAGCGATTAGGAGACGGTAGTGTAGTTCCCTAAACGGACAAAGGTCAGCCACTGAGCCGCGGGGATATCGGACAAGACGAGACGCACAGATGCGAGCCTGCCAGTCGCCCGAGCCGGTTGCCAACACGCTTCCGGCGGGGCTGAGATCAATTGAGATGACTGGAACGGAAGAGCTGTCAGTTGCGGGTGCGGGGGGCTCGGATCGACCGGAGGACAACGGACCTGAATTCTTGTGACCCTGCAGCATCAATTGAACGATCGCAGTCTTCGCGTCCCAGAATTGAACCCCACGGTCTTTAGATCCGCTCACAACCCATTGGCCGTCGTGCGAGACCGCAACAGACAACACGTAGTCCTGTGCCAGACAGTCAGACATCACCCAGCACTGTGTCTGCCCGACACATACCTTGTGGCCGGTAAAGTTCATCGTGCACGAGCTGTTGCCCTCGCGAGTGCCCACATCCTTCTTCCCGTTAAGCGAGTCGCGCTTTGACGCACTCGGAGAGTTGGGCCGACCGCCTGGCCCGTTCGCCAAGCGGGAAACGTCCCAGTATTTGAGCGTCTTGTCCAAGCTACCGCTCACCAACCCACGTGCGTCAGGAGTGAACGCCACACTGTACACGCTATCCCTGTGTCCCCGCAGCCTCTCCAACAATTCACCGGTACGGGCGTCCCAGATACGTACAACCTATAGGACGTGTATTCAGAATACACACAAACACCACCCAATTGAGATGACGTACTGTATCGAGGCTTCCAGCGGCCACCAGCCGTCCATCAGAGCTGATAGCCACACTCGTAACCCCAGCGTCAACATTGTCAGGAAGGTCGGTGATTGCAAGGGTCTTGGATGACCCATCGGTCATGTCCCAAATCCTCGTCGTACGGTCACCCGACCCAGAGACGATCAGCCTCCCGTCCGACGAGAACGCGAGCGAGTAGATCTCCTGCGTATGACCCTGGAATGTGTTGCGGATCCGCTTCTTGGCGATATCCCAAATCTAGAGCGCCAATTCAGCAATTTGAGTCGAAACCGTAATACAACAAGGTCTAGAACGCACTCGAATCGTCTTGTCCTCGGCCCCAGTTGCGAGGAGCTTACCGTCTGGGCTAAAGCATACGCTCCTAATGTACAGATCGTTCGTGTTATCAGCGGTTTCATCCACCAAGACGCTGTGCAATGATCACAATCAGCGTCAGGGGCCCCCATCAGCCAGCATGTGCTAGGGAAACCGAACCATGTTTTGGCGCCAGTTTTCGTATCATAGATCTGTGCCGTCTGATTGCAACCCGTCGCTAGATACTTGCCGTCCGCCGAAAAACGGACGCAACAGACGACGCTGAACACACATAATTAGCCCGGGGATCCCTGTTATAGGGGTCGCCTACCTTTCGTGGGCTAGGGTGTGAACCAGGCTGACGTCCAGCACTCGTTTGGCTTTGGGGTTGAACGCCGCGAACCAATCGCTACCTTCCTTTTTCAATTCGGGAGGCAACGTGGACGGGTCGAGATCGTCAAGAAACAGGGAGGGCGTGTTTCCATTGGGGCCGGCTACAGAAATACAGCGAATCAGTAATCGGGAACGTGGTTTGTTGCAAGGGCAGGGTGATATTCAACTGGTGATCAACGCCGTGGAAGAACCCGGTCCGGAGGGGGGGTTGGGAAGATCCGAGGCACTCGTGGGGCCGTGTCCGGGAGGCGTAAAAGGTGCCAAGACCTGCGGGGGTCCGGGTGGCAGCTTGCTCGAACCAGGTTGAGGGTGAGAAAGATTTGGAGAGAAAGGATCTATAGACGAGGTAAATCCAAATGAACACACGAAAAAACGGACGTTATGGGGTAAGGGGTGTACCAGGTCTCTCCTTCATCCTCTCTGTTTTAATGCGTTTTGCGTCCCTCTGATCTCGTTCTCTGTCTCTGTCTCTTTCAGATCTCTCGCGTTCAGCGCGCTCTCTATCTCTGTCCCTATCGCGGTCACGGTCGCGATCGGGGAGGTCCCTACCCCGGCCGTAATAGCTTTCTGGGTATCCGGCAGGGGGAGGGGGGCCGGCAGCAGGGGGCGGCGGAGGCGGTTGTTGCTGCGCCTGTTGTTGCTGTTGTTGCTGTTGCTGCTGCCGGACGTTACTCAACTCGGACCGGAGCGAGCGGATTTCTTCCTCATATTGCTGACGAATCTCGCGATGTTGGTTCTCCAGTTGATAGAGCGCCTGACGGACGATATTCAGTTCGTTAACCTGTGCGGACACTGTGGAGAGACACGTTAGAACACGGCTCTTTCCTCAAGACCAGAAAGCGTGAAAGAGACTCACGACCCGCATCCGCCTCTTCCTTTGCGCTTCGGAGGATGGAGGCGTCCTGGAGGATAGCGTCGAACTCCTGGCGGATGGCATCAAAAGAATCGTTGAGGCGAGCATGACCACTCGAGAGGCCGACGGCAGACTGTTGGACAGGCTGATTTGGGGCACCCTGGGGTTGCAGCTGCTTGTGCTGTGGAGACAGATTGCGGGATGTCAGACGGGCAGCAGACTCGGACGAGGGGAAGAAATGGGCACATTGTATATGCTGGTCATGTAACTTTGCGGGGAGCAGGAGGGGGGACGGTGGGCAGCCGAGGTGAAGGCAAAGGAAGCAGAGCGAAGAGACGACAGACGCAACCACCGTCAGGTCCACACTGGCGCCGAGCCATTGGGTCCATTCAGCGGAGTCTGGATCTCGAATCTCGTTCAATTTCTCACGACTGTTCATCCTATCGACGTCGACCGGTACTAAACTCTATTCGACTCCGCTTCTCCCGCTGATTGCTGCTACCCGTCTGCTGCTCATACCGTGCCTTTTGCGCCTCGGCTGTCCGTTTCGTCAGCAAAATCCAAGCGATTCGACCGCTGGCCCACCTATTTTGTCCGCAAACCACTCCTCGCGCATGTCGTTTGGGTCCCAGACGTCCCGCGGGAAATTCGTCGCCTTTTCGTCCACATCGACAAATTCGACCAGCTTCGCATACAGATGCGGGTTTCTAAACGACCGGTTCATCATCAACGAATCGTTGAAATGCTTTGGCGCGCTGGGATCGCTTTTGAGAGTGTGGAAATGCATCAGTTTTGCCTGCAACACAAGACAAAAAGAGAATTAGCGAGCCGGTTTCTCTGCGTCATGGCGGCGCTCACCTCGACCTCCGGATCGCACGGTTGCTGTGACTCCGACGGTATTCCCCAGTCGTCCACGTCAGGGATTGGAGGCGGGCAGAGCACATGACGGATCTTCCCCAGGTCCCCCGATCCATCACCAGTGTCCTCACCGGCGACTTCCCCATCGAGATCGACACGTCCAGACGACGTCCCGTCATCCGATACAGGTGCAGGTCTCACGCCCACGTCTTGGTCGTTCGGATGCATCCTCAGGTTTGTCCGCGATAGGACGTGGGCGGCGGGTCGCCGGATAATTATAGACGACGAAGATGAGGGTTCCGCGGAAATCGGCCCGACTTGGTTGGTCGTAAGCACGCGGCGCGAGAACAGTTCATCAGGGGGGACTTGATTTTTCCGCAACAGACAAACTTACCGTCTGGGCGACCGTTTATGGTATCGACAGCGTCTGGCCCGGACGCCTCATCCTAACCAAAACAGAGAAGCCAAGCGAGAAGAGGGAAATTGTGAACTGCAGCAAAGCGTAAAGACTCTCACATGCCGCCGCTTTCCCTGTCTCTTCGATGGCGACTTCGAGTTGTGCTCAGAGTCGCTGTGAGATTCACCGTCGTACGCGACCAGACCTACATGAAATATCAGTCCAACAGTGCGGGTATCCGTGGCCAGTTTCGCTCACCGCGCATGATGTGGGAAGGAACAAGTCCGAATTTAGACACCGAAATTGAAACATCACCTGGTGACCTCATCATCCATGTCCGCCCACTGGGGGTGGCAGCCATTCCTCCTAGTCCTCTTCATCTCGCTATGCCTCCTGCAGTCTTTGGCCAACATCCAGGCCCACCACGAAGAACAAGCCCGTCGTTTCTTCACTGAACACGGAAATGGCAACCACACCAACAACTGGGCCGTCCTCGTCTGTGCATCGAGGTACTGGTTCAACTACCGCGTGCGTTCCCACCAGCACCTTTCGCCCGCTGAACACGAAAGCCTAATCCCATGCCTATAGCATATGGCCAACGCTCTTGGGATGTAAGCGATCGAAGGGGAATCCCTGCCAGCACTTACCGAACGATTGACCCACAGGTATCGAACGGTAAAACGACTCGGCATTCCAGACTCCAACATCATCCTCATGCTCGCGGACGATGCGGCTTGCAACAATCGTAATAAATTCCCTGGAAATGTCTACGCCAACCCCGGACAAGGCCTCGATCTGTATGGGGACAACATCGAAGTCGATTACCGGGGTTATGAAGTAACCGTGGAGAACTTTATCCGTCTCCTGACAGGTTCAACCTTCTTGTCCTGTCCCCCTTAAAGTGGCTAACTCGTGGCTTAGGTCGAGTCGACCCTTCGGTACCTCGGTCAAAACGGCTCCTGACTGACGATCGGTCCAACATCTTTGTTTACATGACCGGACATGGAGGTAACGAGTTCCTCAAATTCCAAGACAGCGAAGAGATCAGTGCATTTGACGTTGCCGACGCTTTCGAGCAAATGTGGCAGGGGAAGAGGTCACTCCTCTCTTTGTTTTCTCACATGACAAACTGCTGATTTTTTCTTTCGCAGGTATAACGAGATATTCTTCATGATAGACACCTGCCAGGCCGTCACCATGTACTCCAAATTCTACTCTCCGAACATTCTGGCGACTGGGTCGTCGCAACTGGCTGAAAACTCGTACTCGGTATATCACGTCTGGATGAGAACTCGAATAAGAACTGATTCTCATACCGCCAGTACGAAAACGACAGGGACCTTGGGGTTTCCGTGATAGACAGTTATACCCACTACGTGCTCGAATACCTCGAGCAGATCAACAAGACCAGTCAATTGACGATGCAGGATCTCGTGCGTCCCAGACTCCTTCTCCCCTTGGCTCCAAATGGCTGGCACTGACCGTTTTCACAGTTCAACATCTATGATCCACAGAAGATGAAGTCGGCCCCCGGCGTCCGCTCTGATCTGTTCCCCCGTCCACTTGACAAGGCGTTGTTAACAGATTTCTTTGGTGGGGTCTCCCAAGCGGAAGTTGTGGCAGAGGATGCCATCGAGTCTCATGCAAGGCCCATCGTAACGAAGAAGGTGCCACATGTCAGCGCTGGCGAACAGAAATCGAAGACCGTGAAACCGTCCGCAGTGAAGGTGGGCGCCCTCGAAGGACCCCCGCCCAAGGGTGATGGTATCCCAAGCGCTACGATTCGTGCCTGGGCCGGGGCTGGACTCATTGGACTATTCGTTGCGTGGATCACTATCGGTACAAGTCGGGCGGCTTGATGTACTTTACCCGTTGTGTGGACTGGAATACTGTATGCCAACACATACGTATCTGTAGAATGGATTGGTCATACTTAATTCTTCCCTTTGGTGTCTAATGGAGAAACGGGAAATCTATACAAGCACCGTTGAACAACTAGACGTCCCATGGGGCGAGGCGATGAGGCTTGTATGAATCGAGGGTCTTTGCGGCTGTCAAGTGACAGCCCGAGGGTTATCGCGCGGGGACCAGGTCAAATTGGGTTGACATGTTCTTGGCATAACGTGACAGGCAATGGCACAATACAAAATGAATCTATCGAAAACGAGAGAAACATGCTTCATACACGTCAAGAACTGCACGCCCATGATCGAGGCGACCGCCAGTGGACCGTGTATTGGCATTCAGCGAACTGTCGCTGCGTTAGATTCTGCGAACATGGCGTTTAGGGACTCGGAGGTCGAGGAAGGTGATAAGACGCGCCCGGGATTCAAAAAACCCGTCTTGAGACGGTCGATGAAGAATTGCTTCCAACGCTGTGCTGGGGATGATTTAAGCGCGATAATGCACACCTCTCCCAGATGGGACTCGACGTGTTTTGACGAAGAGTTATTGAGGTCAAATATCCATTTGGGCCGGTGCTCGGGCACGACCACGTCGTGTTTGCCGTAGACATGGAGGAACGGGGTGGCGTCGCGAACAGTGTTTCGCAGATCGGATCCAAGGGGATGAACGCCCCTAGTACGCAGACGCCAAACTCACTAGTTGCGATCCAAACGCTCGATCAGCCGCCGAGTCACGGCGGTGACATGGAGGAGACGTACAACCGTGGATGAAT
>Ga0307517_10000545_pt1 | contig 64420 bp, 95 predicted proteins | sample 23_EM_MG_FD_194515 | JGI IMG/M metagenome (GOLD analysis project Ga0307517, IMG submission 194515) | Populus trichocarpa ectomycorrhiza microbial communities from riparian zone in the Pacific Northwest, United States - 23_EM | ecosystem: Host-associated > Plants > Roots > Unclassified | place...
AACGGAATAAAGTCAGAAACGCGCTTTCCGGTGTCATCCAGTGAACGCATCCGATGCACACCCCATAGGCCTCACACTTGCCCCAGGGACGTTGTCGCGTACCGCGGCCTCAGGTCTGAGAATGGCCAAATCTACTGCAGGGAGGACCTGTTCATTGGTTACAAGCACTCCCAGACAAAGGAGAGTCGGAGATTTTCCAGGTTTACGTCTCGAACCCTGCTGAGACAGTAACGACGCCCAAGCCCCAGCTCGGTGGTCTCCCGAGAGTTCACTGCATCCAGTTCGATGAAGGTATGAGGGTTATGTACCATCAAACCGTACAAATTCGCCACTCCCTTTTGACTAGAGTGTACCGGTAGGGAAGGACGGGGCGTCTGTGGGAGACAGCCGCAACATCCCTGCGCTCAAGGGTTTGTTTGAGTCGTTCGAGCGGATCGGTTTGCGGTGCGATTCGAAAGCGCATGGCGGACAGTGATCGAGTTGGAATGCTAAACGCTGTACTTGTATCTTCCTTCCATGTCCACCGCTTAAAAACTTGAAGCCTGATCCCTTCAACTACGCCATGCCGTTCGATGCCGCAGGCGAAAAGTCTCAAGAGTTTCTGTCCTCTGCGGCCAGCGATAATGGGCCTGAATCGATCACCGTCAAACCTGCTGTGTTGTCTTCAATGGCCCCAACGCGACCTTCGCCCGATTCACTCACAACGCTGCCCGAGATTCTTTCCTCTTTATCCTTGCTAGAGTCCGAAGAAGCAGAGCTCTCCTCGTCTCTCCAGGAACTACTGGCAAATCGCGATCCGGTCGTCAGTTCGCTTTCTCGGTTACACAACCTCCTTCCTCAGCTAGATGAACTCCGGACGGACGCGTATTTGCTCACTCGGAAGGTTTCGGTCACCGCGGAGACCGCAGACCGGATAGGGGGCAGTGTCCGCGCGCTGGATGAAGAGATGAAGAGGGTGAGGGAGGCGAGCGATCGTGTTGCACAGGTCATGGATCTCAAGGTACGTCCCCGATTAAAACGTTGTCGCGATTCAGGGTATTTACAGGTTGTCTAGTCGTCTCTTGTTGCTCTTAGATCCGCCATTGACTCCCAGGATTGGGACTCTGCTACACGGCATTGCTCGCGCGCCATGGCTCTGCCACCGGACGTGATCAATGGAGAGTTTGCTCGAGCTACTGTCGTACGTATATATCCAGCGAAACCGCAATGAATTCTCAACAAGTAAAACCAGCCCACCGCAGAAAACCATATTCCACCTTTGGAAGCATTACAAGCTGCTCGCGAAGAGCTATTAGCTATCTTCAGGTACAACTTCGAACAAGCGTCGACAGCACGAGACTCTGCCGCCACAAGTCGATTCTTCAAGCTCTTCCCCGCCATTGGATGGGAGACGGAAGGTCTTGAGGCATATGCTACCTTTGTCGTCGACCTCGTACGGGTACGGGCCCCAACATCAGCTAAAAGTATGGTTCTCGCCTTGTAAGTCGTGCTCAACACTACATTTTCTTACCTCGTTTTTGATAGCGTCTTCTCCACTTTACTATATCACAGCCTTAACGGCCCTCTTTGAGAGCATTGCGCTGATCGTGGACCAACATCAGCCGATTGTGGACAAATATTATGGAACCGGCAAGATGTATAACGTGGTTACGAGGCTCATTCAAGAGTGCGATAGGGTCGTAAAAAGTACCCTCGATTCGTTTGAGGAGGAGCGCGCTATGCAGCGGAAAGTTAGTTTTTGAGGTCCCGTGGATGGAAGGACATTGGCTAATATCAAGATTAAAGCTCTCAGATACAGGTGCCCAACCTTTGCAGACGCTTAGTTCACCGTCTTCTGTGGGGTTCAGACCACAAACAATCGTTGACGAGGACATTGTCGATGTCAAGCAGATCGACAAGGTGCTGTCGGAGCTGGCAGCTATGTCCGGAAGATGGAATCTCTTCCGCAAGTTCTTATTTGATAGGCTTTCGGTAATTTACTCCCTTTCTCCCTACACTTCTTCATCTGGTAACCCCTTTACAGGATGATGATTCTGATTCAGAGACTGGGGAAGGTACAACACATCCGATGAATGGTGTTAGCTCGGCAGAATATGAGGGAGAGCCAAGTGCTCCCACAATTCCAGAGGAGTTTCAAATAATTGAATCTTCCCAATCACGGGAACTCTTCCAGACACTACTTGAGACCTACTATATCCCTCTTGAAATTTGGTATACAAAGAGTATCATCGACAAGGTAACCTCCCGGTCTGTTTCATGGCTACCCGGGTCTAATCTACTATAGGCTCATCGGCTCTCCAGTCCGGATCTTTCCCAACAACGAATAATCACAACCACTCCCGATGATGCCTTCTACTTTTTGAAGGTTGTCCTGACGAGAATGTTATCGACTGGATCGACGATGGCCATTGAGAAAATGTCCGAATTCCTGCAGGGTATCATGGACAAAGACTATGGAAGTATCATCAAGAAGAAACTTGACGATGTCTACAGAACTGGTGGGGTGTCTGGCACTGGCGGGGTTCGTGGGGAAAAGGTCGAGAGGGAGTTGAGACAATCATTCATCGTGAGTGTCTACGGTAGGGCCCTATACTCGTTGATTTTGACGAAGGGTTTCCTAGATCTTGTTGAATGACCTCGACGTTTCGAGTACACACATGGAACGGTTAATTCGGGATTTTGTGGGGTCCCAAACAGTATCGCAGAATTTCCTGGATTTTGAAGTGTCTACTGTCCGGGAGAGCTTGTCATCCTTCACCACCCTGGTGCCGAAGTTCAGATCCACACTGCGAGTGAGTTTTTAGATCTTGAACTTGTGTAGTTGCTGACATTCCGAGGCCAGGCTGGGATAGAACAATTGTTCAACCAGCTCATGCGGCCAAAGTTAAGGACGTTGATTATTGACGTGTACCGGGAAGTGTCATATGCTTTGGATGACGACGGGTATACGGCCGCGGAATACCAGGATCTTGTGCGGAAGCGCTTCGTGAAAGCATGGGAAGGGCTCATCGATGGATACAAGGTAGGCGTTTACTGACACTGTATTATATTGGGTCCAAGACACTAAGTCGTGAGTAGGACACTTTCACCGAGTCAAACTACAGACTGTTCTTCGGGCTTGCGCTAGATGTGATTCTGAAACCCTGGGAAAAGGCGGTGCTCAGCTTGAAGTACACTGAGGTACTTCTTGCCCTTCAGCTTCTGAAAGGTTCTTGAAAGACTTTGGCAGCTGGGTGCGATACGGTTCGATCGAGATCTCCGTTCAGTCACAACATACCTCTCTTCCCAAACCGCCTTCGGGGATGCTCGTGAGAAGTTCACGCGGCTGCAGCAGATCTCTACCCTGCTCAACCTCGACAGCGTACGTGGAGTGGGTCCGACTTAAGCCAAATTACTGACTGTTCCCCTCCACAGGAAGAAGAGGTGGACCAATTCTATGACAGTTCTGGGATTGCGTGGAAATTGACGTTAAAAGAAGCACAGGTCGTCGCCGGGTTGAGAATATGAGATGATATCCTATGATACAGCGTAGATATACAGGGCCCTCCCGAATCCTCACGCTCTGGTATTAGCCCCGTCGAAGTGCGTCCAACCTAGCTTGAAGAGCATCTTCATCAGGAGTTCCTCCTCCAGTCTCCCCACCACCCGGACCCGAATCACCTAAATGCGGAGGGCCTGAGGTCTCGCCAAGTGCAACAGGTTGACGGGATGCGACCGGTGTTGACACTGCGGCCAATCCGCTTGGTGTGTCCATCAGCTGTAGAGTGATTAGGGAGGGGTGTGCATCCTAAGGACCGCCAGACGTACTTTCTGCGAGAGATCAACACCAATTTCATCCAGAACCTGTTTGAGGATCTTATCACCCTCCTCCTCTTCGTCCTCCATGTCGTCCATAACGTCGTCCACCGCATCGGACATCATACCTTCTTTCATGTCCATCATATCGCTCTCTTTCTCAAAATCCATGAGAATCTTCGAGATTGCTGGAAGGTTCATGCCCTTGTTCATGGCGGCCATCGCCTACCCCGATTAAAAGTAGTCGTTACCACCTCGTGAGATGGACAATTCGGAGGAACGCACCCGAGTGGCTCCGCGCATAGCCTCCGCCATTTGTTGGTTCGACCGCAGAGTTTGTATGCGTAGACCAACCGCCTGAAGCTGGGTCCGCATTTGATAGAACTTCTGGACGTAACGCCGTGTCCGGACGAGGTCTTTGGCCATGACTTTGCACGCGTTCTAATCCCAGTTTTAGTTACGATGAATCACAATCGCATTTTCTCGAAAGCGGACCAGTTGACCATCCTTTGCACTCTTCTTAATATCAGCAATGAGTTTCTTCTCAGACTGTTCCAGTTTCGTTCGTTCCCGGTCAAGCTCTCTCTGGGCCTTTGCGAGAGAGCGCTGGTGTTGCCTCAGTCGCTCTGCGGGGGTGACAGTGCGCCCGAAGAGGGTTTCCTAAGCGGAAAATTGAGCAGAGGAATCCAAGCCGAGAGGAGAAAGCCCGGTAGGACTGCGGACTGACTATGATGTTCATGGCGGTGAGAGGGCGAGCTGGGTTTGGATGAGGTCACCGCAGCCTTTCCAAGTCGATCTCGGTTCGTGGCTGCAAGGATGATCCAAGACGAAACTGTTCTCAAAGATATCGGCGACCGCTGCTCTCATCAGGACTGCAAAGAATTCGACTTCCTCCAGGTCAAGTGCGACAAATGCAGTCGCGTCTATTGCAAGAACCACATCTTGCTTGATCTTCACGACTGTCCTGGTCGCCACCAAACCACTGGCGATGGTTCTACTCACGCCATCCAGAAGCGCAGCCGCTGTGCCCTCGAAGGGTGTACTGGGCTCAGTCTGGAGTCCTTCGTTGCCGATGCTACTCAAACGGAACAACGGCAACCGGCCGTTTGTCCAGATTGTAACAACTCGTTCTGTATCAAGTGAGTTGCGGCGTCCCAACTAAAGCCCAGGGGTTGACACAGTGATTTTGTCGTGACTTCAGACACAGGCACCCAACCTCCCACGATTGCACTCGAGACATAGCGGCGGAGGCGGAAACAGCGAAAAACAACAAAAACGAGCTTGCCCGTTCACTTCTGGCCAAGCATTTCCCGACGTCTACCTCAAAGACAACGTCTCCCGGCTCATCTGTGCAGGTGAGACCAGGGAAAACGGCGAGTTCGGATCCCAAGAAACTTGCCATGGCACAGAAAGTGCAGGCGATGAAGATGCGTCAGCGTGCTGTTCCTGGGGACCCCAAGGACAAGACAGCAACCGTATCTTTGGATCAGAAAGTTCACGTCCAAGTAAAACTTGAAGGAAATAATACGGCCTCTATTCTGTGGTTCAGAAAAGTGAATACCTCTCTTCACGTTACACATGCGTGCCATTGCTGAGGTAGAGCAGGACCTGATCGCCGGGAGAGCTGTGGATCTCCTAGCGGCTCACTTCAAAGTTCGTCCTGTATGTGAAGCCTTCACCGGTACTGGTGCCGCCTGTGTTTTAAATCCCTCGGTTTAGCCCCTTCAGCTCACCCCAGAAGGTGGGAACTCGCTGCTCCTAAACTCGACGCTGGGTGAACAAATATCTGACGGCGCCTCGCTGACCCTTTCGAGTGCAGAGACTGTATGGTAGAGGTGTACAGAACGAAACCTATATAGCAAAAAAATACCCAAGGATTACTGTATGTACAAAAAACACGAACATCCTAGGCTACCAGAGCCGCCAGTCTTCTAAGATGAGGGACATTAAGGTATGCAGGGACGTAAGTCTCCAGACCGGAAACATCTCTTGGCAACGGGAGCTCGTATGGTCCAACCTCCTCGCTCTCAGGTGTGAGCAAGAGGTGGTCGTTACGATCACCAGCTGCCACTCGAGCCGCCACGACCCGCAGGATGTCCGGAGAAATCGGGTTCTATGAAGGGGTCAGGTTTTCATGGCCTTCCAATGAAGTGATCAACTTACCTCGTAGTCAGCGACGTAGTAATTGGTACATAGCCTCTGGATCTGCATGGGACTCAACATCCAGCAAACATCGTAAATGATGTCGATGTCCGCAGCACTAGCCTATGAATGATTGTAAGCACCGAAGGGTAAGCTGAAAATAGATGACTTCGACGGGCCCCCACCTTCTTCAGTTGCAGTAACTTGGTCGCTTGCATCAAGTGCTCTAATTGTAAGGTACCCTCAGGCATGTCATGGGACTTGCACCACTCCTCGATACGGGTAATGTTGTACTGGATTTGCATGGCTGTATGTTTGGAGCAAATATTCAACGGTCGGTCAGTCGAGATTCGGGAATGAAAAACGTACCTCGCTTCCAAGAAGAGAAGTTCCTTCTCATCAACAAGTCGTTGAAGCTCGTGACACCAATCAACTTGAGCAGCTCGGTGACAACTTGTTGCACTACCGATTCTTCCATATAGAAACTCCTGAGACTCTTCCATACCTTGTTCAGAAGGTTGAGGATATCGTCCATGGTAAAAGCCGGCGCGGCGCTTGAGCCCAAGAGCCTGAAGAGTCGCCCGGTTCCCTCTGAACTTGTGAACCCAGGAAGAGATTGGCTTTCGATCAGAGCGGGGATGATCATCTTCGAAAGCTTCTTCTTGGTTTCCAACATCCAGGTGTGGTAGATATTATACTCCAAGCTGTCTAGATCGTGCTTCACGACTGTGACAAGCCTCTCATAATCGGACCATTGGAAAGGGCGGATGGCGTTCTCCTCCCCGGGACCGATGCCTTGCAACATGTCGCTCTCGGCCACGCAAATGAATGAGAGCATCTCGTGGACGTTGGAAAGCCAGAAAATTCCTGGAACAATGGAGTCCTCGCCGGAGAACGACTGTACGATTGATTAGAATCGTTTATGGCCGACCACAAGTGATTGTCCTCACCATGACATGGCTTTGGACAGTTTGCAACACACTGGCTAGGAACCTTTCGCTCTCCTGGATCAAACCATATCTCCACATCTCATTGGTGGTTAAACTTATGAGGTTCGAGGGGAACAGGATCTCCTTGACGGCAGCGGGGTTCGTAATACTGGGGTTGGGAATCTTGAGACCACGAATAAGTCCCTCCAAGACATCCTCGTCCAATCGCTTGACATCCACCATAAGTTTGATTTTCTCCTCAGCAGGATCGTCATAGATCTCGTCCAATCCGCCATTGTGGCGGTAATTTTCGTCGCCCCCGTAGATAACTGATACAGAGCGCGGATTTGCAGCCTGAGTCTTTTTCGCCATCATCATCAGTTCGTCAGCAGAGGTACGGTTGTCCTGGACGATGTTGTAAACGCCGGAAGCACTGTGTCTGCGTTGGTGACGAGGAGGGGGGCCGTTGGAGGAGGGGGTAACAGCATCACCATTGGCGGTGGCACCATCGTGCAGTGGTAAACGAAGGCCGGGGGCGAAGGTCGGGGAAGTTGGTTCTGCTCGTCCATGCCTCGAGAGGGTATTGAGTGCATTGGCACGGTTGAGTTGTTCTCGCAAACTGCTGACCTCGTTCTTGAGGGTGGCAATCACGGAGTCGTCGGCGGACCGAGTCGGAGCAGCATCGAGCAATTTCTGCTGATTCTCTAACTGGCTCGCGCGCTGCTTCAATTCCTCCGTCAACCGTTGAATAGCGTCCTCCTTCTCTACAGCCTTGCCCAATGCATCCTCCAATCGCTTCTCTATGTCCTCCTTAGCCTTGAGCAACTCATCTCTGCGGGAAAGCTCGGCATTGGCAGTGGTGACATCGACCTGTAGCTGCTTCGCACGCAGGTCAGATTCTTCGTGACGCCCGACCCATTGTTGAACCTGTTGTTCCAACTCCTCGAGCTTCTTCTGTAGTTCTTTCTTCTCGTCCGTACGCCTCTGCAGCGTCTGTGTAAGTTCGAAGACCTTATTCTCTAGTTTATAAGAGATCTCCTTAAACTTGTTGACAGATCGAGCTTCGGCCTTGAGTGCTTTAAGCTCCTTGCGAGCAAGGCGTCGGCGAATACAAGATTGCATCCAGATGACGTGCTTGACGTCGCCCTTGTACGCCCGCCGAGCGAGTCTGCGAAAGCAGCCTAAGCGAAGGAGGAAAACATAGGAATCTTCACACTCACAAACCGCGGAAGAGACTCTGGAGGCGCAGAGCTGAAAAGTTGCGACGATTTTTTCGGAAACCTTGTCGGGCCTGTAAACCACGGATGCCTGAAGAGAGTCAGCTACACGGGGTAAGGAAACCTGGTAATGTGGTACTGACGACTCTGGAGGCGAGCGACCGAGACGGAGATGGCCTTGAAGTTACGCCTTTGGATATACCTACGGATGGCGGTCTGAAGCTTGATCGCGGCGGTGGTCTTGCGGACACCCTCCACAAATGCCTTGGCCATGATGACACGCCACCAGGTCTGAATCTTGATCGCGGCCCGTCTCATTGCTCGGTACTTCTGTTGAGCCATACGCCTCCTCATATTCTTCTGAATGATGATGACCAACGCATTGAGCCTCTCGGAGCGCAGGGATTCGAGAGCAGCCAGCATTCCGGCTCGGAAGAAAATCTTTGTGAGACCGTTCTGGTATTTGTCGGTGTCGTTGATGGTCTTCTCCAAGATAAGGGAACACAACTTCTGGAGCTCAAGGTTCTGGATCATGGTGAACCAGTTCACGGAAGGGACGAGCATGTAGTACCTTGGAAGGATGATTTATCGTCTGATCCAGGAAACTACAGTTTGAAGGGCTCACCGTTCCGCAAACTCTTCATACGTCCAACGTGAGGGATATCCAGCGCAACTGATGCGGATGGTTTCGAGAACACCACAGGCCCGCAGTTGATTCAACACCTGCTGGGGGGTAAACTCCCAGGCTTTCTTCGCCTCATTGGGTTTGATGCAACGGATATAGTGGACGTTTGTAACAGCCAGTGTCTCCATCAAACTACTCAACGAAGCTTTGAAGATAGAAGCCTGAGTGGGCTTCTTGGTGACCAAACCAGGGCGCTTCGGTCCAGATGAAGCGTTCGAGCCAGCGGACATGAAAGACACACGCCCAGGGTCGGGAATTAACGACGAACGCCGCGTTCCAATATCAGATGTGGGTGTTGTGGGCTCACTCCCCTTTGAGGACGCAGCCATCGCAGAGTCAATGACCTCCTTCAAGAAGTTACTCTTCGTAGCTTGAATCAGGGTCATGTGCTCGTCTGGAACGGTATCACGGTTCTTCTCCAAGAACCCTTCCACCTCGTAAGTAACGTCCAACGCGTAGTGGGCAATCGTGAATGCCGTGTTTCCAAAGCGGGGTTTCTTGAAAACGGCCTTGTTCTCGGGCTTCGTAAGTTGCGCGTTGAGCTTCGTCAAGAAAGAGGCGTCAGTGCCGGACGGTAGTCGAGACTCCTCGTCAAGGAGGGCCAGAACACCAAGTTTTCCCTCGATAACGTCGATACAAGGCTGGTTGTCCGAAAATGCGATAAAGGTCCAGTTAATCTTTTCACGAACGTATTCCTCTTGCTCGAGTTTGAACACATGGGCGTTGAACTGATTCCCAGGAAACATAGCGATCAAAAACTGAGCCCGCGTGGAGCAAATTTTTAAAAAATCGAACCTCTTGTTGCAACTTTTCGTTGGCATAGTTGATGCTGAACTGCTCAAAGGAGTTCTAGACGGAGTAGGGAAAAAAAAATCAGCCCAACAGGTCGTACATGAAAGATCCTCAGTTCTACGAACCTTTTTGAAATGCTCGAAACCGTAGATATCCAAAACACCAATAAACATCTCTGCCCTGTTTGCCGCTTCGCCGTTTTCGCCCGCCAAACTCTCGTTGACGATGGCCACGAGCCATTCGAAAAGACAAGCGTAGATGAATTTGGCTACGGAGTCCCTGACACCGGTTGCCTGTGCAGCATTCAGAGAGGTGACGATCTTCTCATTCCGAGTGGTAATCTGTTTCTTGACCGTCCACTTTTTGAATTCTGACAATGGAACTCCGAGGAAGCGGGTAGCCATTTGGAGAGCAGGGTCGGTGTCGTCGATAGCAGCATCGTTACGCATCGGGGTGATCTTGACGTTTCCCAGATGGAGGAGAGCGGAGAGGAGTTTGAAAACAGCCCACTGTTTCTCAACACTGATCCCGATGGTAGAAAGGGCGTGCTGTGTTTGCCTAAATTCTTCAGCGTCATCAACGCCACTGATTGGAGTCGAGGTCGGACCACCCTGCTTAAGGTAGTGGAATTTAGTAATGTCGGTGTCGAGGCCCAGGTCCTTTCGTTCTTTTAGCGGTGCGCCAGCACATAGTTGGTAGAAAATGTGATAGTTTCGTTCCGTCAACGGTTGGAAGACCACACGTGAGCGCTCCAAGAGGTATGTCCGTATCCTCGCGCCACAAATTTCTTGCTTCCCATCGAAAAGGATCTACGAAACGGTGTTGAGGATAGATCTGCGAGACAAAACGTGCGGCGTACCTGGATATACTTTCCGAACCGTGATGAATTGTCATTACGGGTCGTTTTAGCGTTACCAAAGGCTTCCAGGGCAGGGTTAGTCGCAAGGATCTGCCTCTCGACCTCACTGGCCTCGTCTAGAGAGACCTTGGTCTTTCCTTTCCCCCCAGCAGAAGGTGGATTTACGGACGCGATATATCGCATGATAAACTTTGCCGATTCAGTCTTCCCGGCACCACTGTTCGGGGATGAGTTTACGGTGATACGCTAAGCATGGGGAGTTGTACCTCTCTCCAGAGACGATGATGGTCTGACCAGTGCCATCTTTTGCCATCGCTGTGTATGCGTCCTCGGCAATGGCGAAAAGATGAGGTTCCAGCTCCCCTCTTTTTCTGCCGCTGTATGCTTGGATGACCTCAGGTCCGTACAGTGTGACACGTTGGAACGGGTTAACAGCTATTAGCACAATTCCACTGTATGTATATATACTGTGTTGGGCATAACGATTCCGAATCGTATGTAACACTGAACCGCCGGATAAGCGATCCGGACGACATAAAGGCGCAAGAAGTCACCGACCTGAGGGTTCGTTTAAGTGTGAGAGGGTTGCAAGATCATCGGCTGTCTCGAGGAGGGGTGGGTTTCTCAGCGGGGGTAAGCCTTCTTTTCCGTCTTTGATGTGTTTTGCAGTGGTGTCGATGGCAATTTCCTGAAGAAAATGACGTGAGGTATTTTGTTCGCGAGGCTGGGGATTCCCCGCACCTTGCCACGTTCGTCTACAAAGGCAAGCTTGAAAGTCTCGTCCGCGCCTCGAGTTACCGATGTGACTTCGGCAGATATCCAGCCTTGCTCCTTGTCGGGGAACCAAACGCGGGTCCCCTTGCTGTAGATGTGTTCGGCCATTTAACCTCGGAAGCCCTAGATGATCTGAGTTCTGATTAGATGTCATCACATCCAGTGTAAATCAGCGACTGACGGCGGGGTGCTCCGTATGTCAAAGTGGGTGTCGAGGGGGCAGGGCTATCGTGTCGCGGTCGGCCTCGGGGGATGGATTCGTTCTTGCGGTCGTCAGGTCTCGTTGGATCCGACTCGGGACTTGGAACTGAAGGGGCCGTCGTTGCGCGTGAGTCGCTCTCCAACCGCGGCGAACGAATTGCGAGTGCGGATGTGGAGGAGGAAGGGGAGAAGGTCCAAGACAAGCGATAGAGCGCCCTGATGGGCCAACCCGAAGGGTGATCTGCGCTTGTCCGAATGCCACCATGAATTATTTTCGTAATGTCCAAAGCCGAAAAAACTGAAAAGGACTCATGTAACCTGACTTTCTGTGACACTCCATGTTCCCTTTGTCCTCCCTGAGGACTGCTCTCGTCAAGACCGGGCTTGTCAACAGGCGAGCGGCTGCTAGGATTCTTTCTACTCTGCTATGCTGCCTAGTCGTTGCAATCCGACCGTATTCCGCCTATGGGGGCCCATATGCATTCCTAGTCATCACGGTCAAAGAACTTATCTTCGCCGTCCAAGAGAATCTCGCTCAACAGCTTGAGGGAACCGTTCTTAACGCCATGGGCGCACTTGCCGCCATCGGAATATCTACAGTCGCAAAATACCTTGCCAATTTACCAGAGGAAAACCCAGTGATGGCTAGGGCTATACCCGCCATCTTTCTGGTCTTCATTACGTTTATCGGTGAGTGAACCGATTTCCTCAACGTGCGTTGCACGCTGACTTTTGACAAGCTGGATGGGTCAAAAGTCGTTTGCCCAGACTGCAGCCGTCCATGCGAATTTGCTGTTTCGTTTCTGTCTGGCTGCTGACCGTGAATGTTGGGAACAACCCCGTGTGTACCCTAAGACACTCGTGTTGCTCTGGACTGATGATCGACCGTCGTTTATTAGGCCTACTGGAAGGATTCGCTCAGCTTTGTTTGGATCACACTTACCCCTGCCGCAGTCACGCTGGTAGTCAGCCTCTTCCTCCTAGAGTGGTCGTCCGCGGTGTTTGGCGAACATATCGTCGATAGTGTCGACGCTATACACAAGTGCTTGACTTGTAAACTCCACGCCATGCTTGACGACACCCCTCCTATCGAGGTTTCCCAAGTAGAGAATCTTGACGAGGAGCTGATACGCAAATCAGTCGCCCTGGATTCCGTTTATGAGCAGGCCGCATTTGAGATCCGACTTGGGCGTCTGAATGGTAGGGCCGTGTTTCATGGTAACTTCATGGATGGATATTAATGACAAATCATTCCAGTTACATCACTCAAGCCCTTCATTAGGATAGTCGAACATCTACGCTGCGAACTCGCATGGGGGATGTCGATACACAGGGCTTCCTTGTCCCTGATACATCCCGAGACTTTTAAGCTGCTTGTCACTCCAACGCGCCTGCTTGGGGAATCTATTCTTCAGGGCATGGATTTAATCCGAAGTATCGTGTCTCTGACCTACCAGGGCGGCATAAAACCGCGCGACTTCCGTGCAGAGAAACGCGCAATAATCGAAGTAGAGAGCCAACTGCTCCAGACAAAGGGAGACGCCAGAAATGAACTCGAGAAGGTGTTTGAGACGTTGGGACCTGACTGTTCGCAACTCCCGCAAGACGTTTGCGACCTCTCTCTCGCAGTGATTTCGCTCCTACAGGTTAGCACCAGTTTAGCCGCCCGGATGTGTCTGACGTCATCTCAGATGGGAACAGAAGTCCAAAAGGCACTCCAGGTCTGCACACGCATGATAACTCTTTACGAGTCATCGAGCTACAGGGTGTGGTACCCACGGATATCGATGGCCTGGCTTGGCTTACCCCCACGTTCTTTGACGTTCGACGAACAAGAAGTAATTCCCGTAGAACATCGGCCACATGAAACCAACCTCACGGATCAGGAAGCACGCGAGGGTGTCGAAGAGTATAAACACCCTATCCAAGATGAGGACGCGAAAAGCGAAGGTGGTAGCACTTTGAAGAAGGTTGCCCGAGCGGATCCAGCCGTGGTCATTCGACGTATCTGGAGATCCGTACGGGTGATACGGATCCGGTTGCGACTGTCAGGTTGGGAACGAGCGATCCATCACTCACCTCATTTGCAACACGCTTTTAAGAATGCCGCTGGGGTGGCGTTGTTGTCGTTACCAGCGTTCCTCTCCCCTGAGTCCCCAGGTATGTCAATCTTGGGGTTTCTCGCATTCGCTGATTATTAGTCCTAGGGCATAAGTGGTTCGATGCTGCTAGGGGACAATGGATGGTGATTTCGTACGTGTGGGTCCTGGAAACTAATACAGGTGCAACGTGGAGGACAGGGTACCTCCGCCTCGCTGGGACGATCATTGGTGCCATATATGCCTACCTCTGTTGCCTAATTGCGAGGACGAATCCATACGGCCTCGCAGTATTGATCACGACCGCGGACATTCCCGTGTCTTGGATCATCCTCAACACCACTGTCCAACCCCTTGGGGTCGTGATCAATGTCACGCTTGGCTCCATCACATTTGCGGAGTACATACAACGCCACTTAGATGTGTCCATTTTGTGTGAGTCCCTAAACGTCCAGGGGACCTGGTAACGAACTTCTTGTATCAGGGCTCGCAACTTTGCGGGGTTTGATGATTATTGGGGGGATCGCTGCGGCGATCATCGTGGTGAGCGAGCTGTCTGATCCCCAGGGTCTGTGCATTAAAGTTCCCCAGAATAACATATTCTTTCCGAGGCATTGTCGTGTAGGTTTCGTTCTGGTGAGGCGATGAGTTTATCTGATCCATCTCTAGGTCATATTTTTGACTGGCACCTGTCGAACCCTCTCTCTGTTAAACCAGCTGTACCTCACCATGTGTAGGTAAAAAAGATTTCGTATCTCCCAGATCACCGAAAGAACTCACAGGCTGTGGCAGAGATATCTACCAACACGGGACACAAATATCTTATACCCCATCCGATAAACGCCCGGTATTAAAGCTCGAGACACAATGCCGGAATTCCCTGCATCAGCTATCACTGGCGTTGAAGGCAATGAACGATGAGCTCAGTTGGGTGCCTGTACGTGCTGAAGTAGCCATTTCCCCCGGGTTTAAGCTGACCCGGTGTACACAGAAGCCCGCCAGAAAATATCACGAGGCAGCGTTCCTCATGCAGCGGTTTCTAGACATTCTGACTGGATTGAGGAAGGTACGGGAAAGCGTTCCCAGAGAAGAAGCTATCGTAAACGTACTATCAGAACGTCGCGATCTGGTGAGTTCCATCTTATGTCCACGCCTTTCCAACCACCGATGCCTCTGGGTAGATATCCTGCGTCTGTATTGGGTTGTTCGCTTGTGAGAATGCCTTCAGGGGTCGGCTGCCAATACCCCAATTCTTGCCGTCAGCACGAGGCGCATTAAGTAAACTCGAGCTCAAGGTGCGACACACGCTACACCAATCACAGAAGGACAGATCAATGGGTTTGTCGCCCGCTTATGCGTTCGTAGAAGGAGAGATTATGAAGGCAATGGTAATCACTTTAGAGGCAATGACCGAACTTTGTAGGTCACTATTTGGCTCGGCCGAGTGGGCTGTGCCATCTTATGCGGGGACTAGGCTTAACAGCCCAGCCATCTCGCGGCAGGCCAGTGAGGATAATGTTGGAGGGTCTTGGAGGTTCATGTAGAGTCACGTACACGTGATCGTCACAGTCACGCCAGAGTTTATAGGGTCACCGCGTCGCGTGACGCGACTTTTAATCCAGATGCACGTCTTCTCCCACCCAGACCGTCGCCCAACCCGGTTCCACGCCCCTCTTCGCGTATCTGGCCAATACTCGTCGGGCCACCTTTCGCGTTGATGGCAGCCCCTCCTGGTACACGACTGCGGATACTGGCCAACGCATTCTCCTTGGAGATGGCTAACCTAAAGATTTCGCGGCCGCGAATGCTCTATTTCTTGCCGATGGTGGAGAGGTGGACAGGGTGGTGACCACTACTCCTCCTCGCTCTTCAAAGCTCCGAGTACCGCAAGGCTGAAGACACAGTCACTCTTTCACTTCTGATGACCCTGTTCTCAAGAACCCCCAAACACAGCTCCGGAAAAGCATGAATCTTTAGTGTTCTCTCGGTCGTGAAGCGATACACACAAATCTTGACCTGTATCACCCGGGACTCCTGTTTGATGGGGACGTGTGATCGGCAACGCGCAGAAAGCTAATGTGCTTTCCGCTGGTCACCGTCCATCGAACTTGGAGGGTGATGCCTGAAATGTCACAAATTACGTCGAATCGCGCCGACGAGACCTTCCGTGGAATGCCAGAGATGTGTCCTCGGGCCTAACCTGGGGTTCAGTAACGGGCGAGGAAGTTGCGCACGTACTGTTGTCTACTTCTAGATCCGGCATCACGTACAGGTCTCTTGATCTTTTCCGCGCCGGGCGTCACCCTTCTTGTTTGTCTCGAGTCGAAATGATTTGCGAGGATCTCCATCTGTGTGGTATCCCGTACAGAGCATTTTTGGGCCTGGGCTCTTGAGCCCCAAACGGGAAGCATTCCCATGGGTCGCCTGTTCTATGGGTCACCCTTAAGTGCAAAATCACGGCGTCTACCCGATCCTGTCGTTGTGCTAAAGGAGGAGGCCCGCCGCAGTCACACGGAAGACGAACAAGATACAGAAGATAATGGTACCGGTACTTCTGGACACTCTCGCGAGTCAAGACTGGCGCACAAGATGCATCCTGGACCTTTCACTGGATAGGGTGATATTCACCTTAATTGACCCTCGTTTCCTGTCCGTTCATCACAGAATGGCGGACGTGTTGGCCCGTTTCCGTCGATCACTTGGGCTGCTCCAAGGACCCCAATCGTTATTGTTGTTTCGGAGTGGGGCACGTCCAGTACCTCGTGTATGCGCCAAACTGGTGGTCTTGTGTTACTGGCTACCTTGGCTTCCTATTATTATTCAGCCGCACCGCGAAGATGTGGATCTGTCCATCCCGTGTCTCTTCCTCCCTGGATCGCTTCCGGCCGTATTGTCATCACCGGATCTGGTTCGGTTGACCGAAGACCCACTTTCCGCATATAATCTTCACCCACTTGCATCCGTCTCCACTCTGACACGCGATCCCCCATCTCTCCCATTTGAAATTGCTACCCCAGGTTTCAATAAAGGTTACTCCAGCCTTGTCGTCGATGGGAAGCACGTACTCTGCCTTTGTGCGACGGTGTTTGGATGACTGTGATCTGTTCGGGTGGTTGTACTGGGCTTGTGGTGTTGCCAGGATTTTGTTACGAGTATTGTTGGCGAGGTCGATCGGAGAGACCGGCTTGATACTTTACAGTGCCAGATCCTTGGATACGCGCAGAAGAACGAGGGTTGTATTACAGTTCTGACGAGCGGTGCCTGTACGCGTTCTGAGTGGCGCGAAATGGGAACACCTTGGGTTACTGCTGGTGGCACTGGGTATCTAGGAGACACTTGCGTCGACGGGTTTCCCTCTCAAGCACGAGACACAGAACGATATGGGTAGCTCCTGGAGTTTGACGAGAGCCCGGTAGATCCGGAGATGCGTTGGTGGCATGTGTAGGGAAGTCATTGTGACTTCGCAAGCACCACAGTGAACCAAATTTTTTCCGCACCCTCTAACTTCGTGTTGGATGTTCGCGATCTGCAGTAACGCTTCGAGTAAGGTGAGGCCACCCTCGTTTCCCGGAATTCATCATTCTGATTGAAGGTCCTCAGGGCCATCCGAGTTGGCGATATCTCGGACCCCCCGCGCCCTTGTCGGAAAACGGTTGCACATTTCGCGATATGGGACGTGTATTATTGTATACTACTATGCAACTTAAACCCTGGTCCCAAGAATAAAGTGGGGAGGCACCTGGAGCACGCTGCGGATCAGGAACATGAGATAGCAAATACGATAGTTCAACAGAATAAAAGAGGAGAAAATACTAATGGGACGAGAAACTCCATATCCTCACATCCCCATCGTCGCTTCCCGAAACTATCTTGTCCTCGGCTAGACCAAGGCAAGTCACTGCACCTCTATGCCCAACCAACGTGGTGGTGCACCGACCTTGTTCGCAGTCCCAGATCTGCATCCCATAATGATCAGTATCAAGTCATCCAAAAGAAAAAGTAGCGAACTTGCCTTGATAGTTCGATCATGGCTGCCACTGATAAGCCGCATCCTGTCGGCCGCAACGGACCATACCCCTTCGATGTGCCCAAAGCAAGTTTTCATCGCCTTCCCCGTGTTTATATCCCACGTCTTGATGGTGTTATCGAGGCTACCTGAGATAAGGACTGGCCCGCGATCAGGTAATGAGGTATCGTCTGATGTGTGCGAGGGGGCTGAAAGGGTATTGATATCACGGTCGCCTTTTGAAGCAGAGACCCTTCGCTTGCACTCGGGCAACAGCCTCTCCATGTAAGACAGTTTAAGGGTCTGCACCTGACCGACATGACCGGTGAAGTCCCTGACGCACGTCCGTGAGGAAAGATCCCATAGTCTTATGGTGCCGTCGTCTGACGCCGAGAACAACATCTTGCCACAGTTGATGTTCGGTGACGTGGATGATTGGTGTTCCTCCGATGTCCAGTCGAGGTTCGCAATCGCCGACGAAGGGGAGGTACCCAGTTGTGTACGTCCTGGAGTCGGAGGGGAGCTGATGGCGCCTGAACTTGAGTCCCATAGCTGAACGCAATTGACCCAATCGGTATGACCCCTCAAAGTGAACACTCCGCCGTTGCGGAAGTCCCAGATCTTGATGGTCGTGTCGACGCTTCCGCTGGCCAGGACGTCCGCGTCAAAATTTACGCAGACAATGCCCTCTGTATGGCCCTCCAAAATACGTAGACACGTTCCCATCCGCCAGTTCCATATCCTGATCGTACGGTCCATACTTCCCGTGACAAGCTTTACCTCATCGAACTGCAGAGACCTGATGGCGCTCGTGTGACCTTCTAGGCAGTGAATCTGTTTCCCCGTCTCGAGGTTCCAGACGCGGGCAGTGCGGTCGTACGATCCAGTGATAAGAATTGGGAAGGAGGGGTGGGTGAGATTCTCGTTGATTTGCAGACACATAACGCCATCCTTATGTCCCTGCAGAGTCCGTACTGTACACCTCCCTCGCCTCCAGTTCTTCTCAATCGTGAGTCGCTCACAATAAACGTCTTTCCAGGGCCTTGTCTGAGCCTCAAAAGGGGTGGAGATAGATGACGGTGGAACGAGGGGGTTGGTAAGCGGAGGGGGAGGAACATAGTTTGGCGTTGCAGAACCATGGTGAGAAGGGGGAGGAGTGGAGGATTTCTGTCGTTTTGGAGGGGGACCAATCTCGGGGTCACCGGGAGAATCGGCTGATGGTCGCTTTCCGGAACTTGATAACGAAGGCGAAGGCGAAGAGGGAGTGGCGCACATGGGAGATGCAGGACATGGCATTCGGAATGGTTTCTTCTTCTTTTCCAACCGCGGGAGGCCCCAGCCACACTTGGGACATTTCTGACCAATATGCTGCTCGCAGATTGCCCTCCACAATATGTCATCGTCTGCAAGGGATTTCCACTTCTTGTTCACTTGGGCAGCCCGACAGAGTGATGTGGCGTCTAGGTAGGTGAGGACTCGGAGGGACACTTCATGGGGGAGAACGGAAAAGGGATCGATACGGATGATGTAGGAGAGCTGGTCGGCGAGGAGAGAAAGCTGAGAGAAACAGCACATGGTCAGCAGACCTTGGAGAATCAAGGCACGCCGTGGATGTGGTGAGGCCGAGAAGTTTGCCCAGATGGCATTGACGGCCTCCCGCTCCTGAAATGGGAGAGCATCCAAAGCCTGAGGGTATGTGTCAATGTTACGCACGCACTGGTGACTGGCAACCACATACCTGCTGGAGCTTGAGATTTGTCCCCTCGTCAGCCATCCGCTTGTGCCTCGGGCAGAGCTTACGCTGCGGGAGAGTTGGGGTTGGGTGTACGTCCACCGGAGGGACCGCCCCGAGGTTTTCGTCGGTCAGCAGCTGTTTGCTCTGGAAATCCACGGGGGTATGAGGCGGATTATGGGAGGGAGAAGGATGACTTGTGGTGGTGGTGGTGTGAGCCAGCTTTGCCTGGGGAAGGGTGTCGCAGAGGTAGGAGTTTTGAGATACCATGGTATCCGGAAGGAAGGTGTTTATGAGCGAGGGTATCTGGCCCAGCCGTCGACCAAACCGAGACGGGTGCGATGTGCTCAGACTTGAATAGGATGCACGACAGATTTCGCGAAATGTCACCACCCAGCGCGCACGTGACGCTGGGCGACCTCATCTCTACGTAATACTCAATCATGGTGTTACAAAAACGGGTTCTGATTCAAGAATAATAACGACACACGACAAAACGTATATGAAAGGAAAGAAAACTCGTCGGACGTCAGAAATCGCAGCTGGGTAATGTGTCCACCCCAATATAATCAATCCAGTGAGATCCTTAGTTGCTCCAATGGTATCGGCACAAAGTTGTCCAACGCAATCGACCTTGAGGCCAGCTCAGGCTCGGTGTGTGGTGGCACGAGTTCCCGCATGAGATCTGGTCTGATCGACAATTCTGTGTTGCGTTATCGCCGTAGATCAGCATCCTTTCCTTACCCAGGAAAACACGACGAAAACCGCACCTTCTCGTGTAAAGTCGAACAAGGGAGGGAACTCCTTTCCGTTGGGCATCCTTGCGCCCTCCCCTCGGAGCTCGTCAAAGAATGGGTGGCACATCGCCTCAATTGCACTCAGACGCGCCTCGGGGGTGTACTCGAGTAGTTTTGAGACAAGATCGATGGCCTCGGCTGCTGTGCGGGGCCGGAAGACCTGGGACACCGGTATCAGTATTCGGATAAAGACGCGAGCAATATCCACGGAAACTTACTTTCGAGAAGGGGTGAGGTTTGATCTGCGGAAATTTGTGCTCCATATAATTAGGATTCATGGTCTTGATCTGCTCCCTCGACGGTGTTCCCAGAACCTTGATGATCTCCACCAATTGGTCGATGCCGCTCTCACCAGGGAACAAGGGCTGGCCCAACATCAACTCCGCCATGACACACCCCGTTGACCAGATATCTGCGGTGATTGTTGAGCGATATTGAGGCCAAATCCGACAAACAAACGCGGTGCCTTACCAATGTTGGTGGTGTAGTTTGTCGCTCCAAAAATCAGCTCTGGAGCTCGATAATACCGGGAACAGATGTAGCTGACGTTAGGTTCTCCCGCAACCAGGATCTTGGCAGAACCAAAGTCACACAGTTTGAGGACGCCGGTAGCGGGGTTGAGCAAGAGATTCTGAGGCTTGATATCCCGGTGACAAATTCCCACCGAGTGAATGTAAGCCAGGGATCTGAGTAGTTGATACATGTACAGTTTGACTTGGAGCATGGGCATAGGCTGTTTGAGCTTGGCGTAGTGGCGACTAGCGCGGTAGACCGTCTCCGGTACGTATTCCAAAACAAGATTTAGGTACACTTCGTCCTTCTGTAATCGGAATGTGATACGTCACGAAGGTGGATCGGAGAAAACGGCAACTTTGCTAACCTTTTCACCGTTGGAATAAAAGAACGCTTTGAGTTCGACGACGTTTGGGTGAGAGACTAATCTCATGATTTGGAGTTCGCGATTCTACGCATTGAAATGAGCGGAGACGGGAAAGAACCAGCGGGGAGTGAGAAAAAGGGTGGTACAACGGAGAAACGAGACGAGTATGCACCTTGAACCGCTTATCTTGTAGTACCTTCTTAATCGCGATGTCCGTTCCTTCTTGAGGACCACCAGTGAGCTTTGCCTGGAATACAACGCCGAAGGAGCCGTTTCCGATGACCTTGCAATTGGTGTAGGCGATGTCTCTCGTTTCGCCGGTCTTTCCATCTGAAGCGACGACTTTGACAACCTTCCTGGGGTCATCGACAGCTGTAAAACAGGCGGGCGGAGTAAACGGGTCAGACACGGATGGCTACAGCGCGACTCAAGGGCACGCGAGAAGGGAGAAATAGCGAAGAAGGGATCGACGCAGCTTCAGAACGGCGTCTCTGACGATGATGTGGGGATGATTGATGGGGGAAAAACGCACGAGAGATCTTGATACCGTTTATGGGGGCGTGAGTGGACATTTGATACAGTCGTAAGAGGGCGAGCTGAGACTAGGGGATCCAGGAAAAAGTGAGGGAGAAAGGCTGGCCACGGATCTTGGGACGATGGGAGCCGGAGAAAGGGGGCACACGGGTCGGGCTGGGGGTCGTTGGATTCGGAAAACGAGTGCGAACAAGACTGGGCGGACGACGGAAAAGCGAGGAGGAAGGTGAGAGAGAGGGACGAGATACGACCGGGAGAGATGGTGGTTACGGCCCTTGGACGAGGATCAGTTCTGTGCCCACTGTCGAAAAGAGAAGGCGAGGTGAGAATGGTCACGCGCAGTCACACTGACAGCTGTCACGCTCACTGCGGATGTCCCGCTGTGTATCTTACCATGTTCTCCAGGCTGCCGTCCAAGCTGTCTGCGCCGTTCGGGATCCTGGGAGACGAGCCAAAGCTGGCCTTTAGGAGCCAGCCAGGTGGAATTGCGAAGCTTGCGTCCATTCGCGCACGTAATTTCGACTCCATTCCATTCCAAAGCTAATCATCTCGTTGTATGCAACACAGGACATCCCGCCCACGGACTCCTACTGGGATCAGGTGAGCCCCCTTCGCGTCCATGTGACCCGGAGTAACATAGACTCTCCAGTATACCACTCTCTTTGACTCCCCCTCGGATGTTTTCTCCCTCATCACCACAAACGACAGTGAGTCTCATCGGGAGCTCACTCACAACAGCCAGCGGCTGATTGTTCCAAGTCCGCAGGGCATTGCACGAGGCTCCAGAAAATGTTGCAACCCTGATCCGTGTAACTTGCTCCAGGCTTTTCAATCTTATCTCAGACCACACCTTTCCGACACCCACACCCGGTTCTGTCGCCTCCTTCGCCACTTTCATCAAAACATCAACATCCGAAAACACTACGACCAAACAGGTGCTGAACTGCGTCCGCGTACTTCAGCGCGTGCTGCCAGTCGTGTTCGAAATCGATGGCGAAACGACACAATTCGAGTTAGATGTTCTCTGGAAGAAGGAAGAAGTGGAGGATGTCCCCGTCAAAGACGAACCTTTGCAGTTCGTCATTGAAGATGATGACGATGATTCCGGAGAGGAAGGAGATGAATCATCGACCCCTGTTGCGCCAAAGCCGAAGGAGACCAAGGCGAAGAAGACAATACCTTCGCTGGCCGAACGACTACTCAGCTGTTTGATGGATCTACTCTTCTGCTGTGGGTTCACCATACCACTCAAGGTTCAAGTTGACCATTACAAGATCAACCACGTCATATGGTAAATCCCATGCCCTCTGAATCTCCTCGTATCTGACCGTCGTATACAGGGAGAAGGGAGTCGGTTCAACAACGGACCTTGGCCCTAATCAAGGGCTGGAATCAAACAAGACAGAAGTACTACGTCTATTGCTCGTCCTCCTTTCTCGACAGATCTATACCTCCCCTTCGCAACTATTAACTAAACCATCGATCTACACACTCCAGCTGGTACAAAAAACTCAACGTCGTGATGTCCTCACTCTGCTCTGTTCGCTCCTTAATACCGCTATGAATTCACCTCCCGCTCCTTTGACCACCATCGGCGGAGTGACTGGACGCCTTCCGTATAACCACCTGGTGTTCAAGGGCGAGTATCCCAGAGAAGGGTTGGTAATCATATGCCTGCAAGTCCTTTGTGTCCTCCTCGACTGTCAAAGTGGATCCGCGAGGGACGTCGCCCTCGCCAATGGCGAATCAGCACCAACGATCAAGACGAATGCATTTAGGTACTACCTCGCGAAGCTTGTGAGTTGGGAACACGCTCCCCCACTGAATTCTTCTCAATGATTTTCATCAGCACAGGCAGCAGGACTTCATATTTATCTTGGATGGTATCGTCAATATTCTAGAACTTCAGATGGCTTCGTTGAATAACTATCTTCCTGGCGCCAAGAAATCTGTTCCATATATCGTCGAAACCAGTGGGCACATAGTCTTTCCCACTCCGTGCGTGAATTAACGCCTTCTAGTCATCATTCTCTGGAAGATGCTCGAACTGAATAAGGTCGATTTCCCGCCTTTCATCCCGAACTTGATTGTTGAATCGTCGGACAGAAATTCAGAGCATTTGTTCTTGACTCGGACAAGTCGATGGACGTTCTTACGTACCTTCTATGTTACAGTCTTGAAGTGAAGGACAAACCTCGTAAGGCTCAATTTGGCGCTAGGTCGTTTCTGCTTATCGCCTCACCCTTTGGGATTCCCAGAACAGCATGGTTTATGCAGATCTCTATCCTACATCATTCAGACGCTCTCTGCTGAAAAAGCTTTCTCTGCGAAGCTAAACGCCCCAATCAAAGTCCAGGTACCCCCCAAGTGGCACGTACCTGGCACAGCTGCAGACTTCCTGATCAATGTGAGCCTTCTTAGATTCCATCCTAACCCCTAGGCTAAATTTCTCCAGTCAGTATACTCGATGGTGGCGACTACGTCGGGAACACTCAACTCCCTCTACCCCGCTTTGGTCATCGCACTCTCGAATTGTGCCCCGTACTTCAAAAACTTGAGCGTATCTGCATCCACACGACTCGTACAGCTGGTTACTGCGTTTTCGAACGCAACTTTCTTGCTTTCCGATGAGGGCAATCCCCGACTCCTCTTCTTCATGTACGGCAGAACCACCCTCGTTTATACCGTTGCTGACCTCATTCCCAAGGCTTGAAGTATTCAACTGTGTCATTCTGTACAACCTCGCAGATAATCCTAACCTCATCTATGGCATGCTTCGGGCCCACAAGACATTCGAAGACCTCGGGACTTTTACCCTGGCACGCGGCCTCCGGGAGATCCGACGGGTTCAGCTGGCCAAAGAAGAGCAGGCTCGAAAGGGGGATACCAAAGGCAAGGGTCGAGCATTGGGAGACTTGGAGTCCGGCGAGGAACCCTCAGCCGAGAAAGCCCGATTACTGGAGAGTGAAGCAAGCTCCAGGCGGGAGTCGTCGGAGTTCAACCCCGATCCACCCATCTCATCGAGAGATTCACCGCAACGGGGGCTGAGTCTGGACGATGAAGTTCCGAGACCGTTGGTCTCGCCCACTACGGGATCGGTTCCTGAAGACGCGGTTTCCGAGAAGGTGAGAGGGAAGATGAGGGAAAGGGGATCGGTGTCGGTGGAAATGACGAGAAGCCTAGAGCGGGTCGCTCTAGCCGGGATTGGAAGAAACAGATTCGTGCCCACCCAGGAATGGGTTACATCCTGGCAGCAAGGGTACGTTTGTTGTGCCCGAACGGCCCCCTTTCCATTTTCTTGACAGATGCGAACTTAGGTTACCACTTGACCCGGTGATGTTGGTCATCTCCGAGTTGTTGCCAAAGGTGCACGATCTGCAGGCATCGCTGAACAAGGCAAACACAACCCCTGCCATCATCGATTTCTTGGCGAGCGCGAACCTATCACATGTCCTACCACGTCCCCCAAGCATAACACCTCGTCGGTTTATGGTAAGCCCGAGCAATTCTGCATGGGTCAAGCTACAAAGTTAACCTATTTTCATGCGCTCAGTGGTCCGAGGCGTCAATAATATGGTTGGCTTCTCTCATATGGGGAGAGGTATATGTCCGTGGTACGACGCCGCTTGGCATATGGAATGGGACAAACGTCCGCCTATTTTATGTGAAGCATTCCCAGGTGCAAGGGAGGGGTCAAATTACAGAGACGGTGACAAATGCGATTGGCGGACTGCTGGGAAGAGGTGGTCAGGGAGCTAACAGTGCGGGAACAGAGCCTCATCAGGGCAACAGGTAGTCGGTTCCCTTCGTATTTTTTACTACTTCCGGCCGTTCCTTGGTGTATGGGTATCACGAGCTCAATCGACTTTACTTCCGCGCGCTAAAAGCTGCTTTGATCACAACGCGATGCCGTTATGACTGTGATCCTCATGTATACCACATGAACTGGCCCCCATCGCTCACTGAAGCTCAGAAACAAGCCTTGAAACGAGGTCAGATCACGACCGCGTCCGCTTCATGTCCGCCCGCTATAACACGATTGAACAGGCAGGATTAATGGCGTCCTGGATCTCCTCGTAACGAGCGCGCCGGAACTCTCGAAGAGATGCAGACTACCCCCCTTCGAAATCAAGGCAATCACGGAATTAGTGTGCCAGAGTCTGGCCCCGGAGACGCGTACGTTGGAGGAGTGGATATCCCAGTATGGGGATGGTCAGGGGTGGCTTACGACGGGGGACGCAACGTTGGATCGTGTGCTGGGGGGTGGCATTCGGACTGGAATGGTTTGGGAGTTTGTCGGTGAGAGGTGTGTCGTCGTTTTACAGCCTTCCCCAAGGATGTACCCTGACGTGTATTGATGAAGCGCGTCTGGCAAGACACAGCTGACGATGCAACTCTCTCTCCTCGCACAACTACCCCCAGAGTTGGGCGGCCTGCTCGGTTCTACCTGTTACCTCACCACAGACACGGAGCTAGAAACCCGTCGGCTCGACGAACTATCTCGAACACATCCGCTATTGGCGACTTCCTCGGCTCAATGCACGCTCGATGATATCAATACCATTTGGACACCTACCGTGGATTTACTCGCAAACGTTCTTCGTACATCCCTTCCCCAGTTTATCGCAGCTTCTTCTGCTCCAGGACGAAGACCGGTCAAGCTACTGGTGATCGATTCTATCGCGGATTTGTTTCTCGCTCTGGAGAAGACCACCACCGCCACTTTGGTCGAACGCTCCCGGAACCTCAGTGAATTATCTTCCCTTCTGCACTCCCTGGCAAGCGATCATCAGATCGCTGTTGTGGTTATCAACAGAGCCCAAGATATTTTCGACTGGTCGTCGAATGGTGGTGTTCCAAACAATGGAAACATATCCGGTCAGCTTGTCTACCGAGAACAATCTCGGTGGTTTGGTAGTGCGGATAGTATGCACGAAGAGCGAGGGAAGGAGGCAATGTTGGGTCTTGCCTGGGCGAACCATATCAACGTCCGGATAATGTTCACCCGTACGAGCAGGGAGCGACGCATCGAGGATATCCGCAGTGTCGAAGAACGAAGCTCAAAGCGACGAAGGGTATCTCTGGACCACTTTGCGAACGTCCATTCATCTTCGTCCCCGTTGAGTTCAGGATCATCGGCGGTATCCACGGACAAGATTCAAGTCCGACGGATGACAGTCGTGTTCTCGTCCGTCTCTCCGCCTTGTTCGGTCGATTTTGTGATCACCCCTGAGGGTGTCTTCGGTTTGGCGGACTCGTTGACGACAGGTTTGCCCGACCCCTCTCCGCAAAGAGTAGCCCCTGGGAATACGACGGTGCCCCGGGTAGAACCGTTGGATGTCGGGCTGGCAGCATCTCAAGAAGTTGGCGGCGGGGAACTACAAGACGATGAAGACGTCGATTGGGATGCCTTGTTTGCGGAGGATCAGACGGCCTTTAACAATCTAGATCTTGCATACTATGATAACGGATTTGTATCTACATTTCCTGTTCCCAGTAGTAGTAGTGGCCCACAGGGGGCATCTAGCTCTCAATGATTTTAACACCACGCGCGAAACGAACTTTGTTATATTAGCGTGAAGGCGTCACGGTCGAGTACATCAAGCACTGCGGCTACTCTTTGCTATGCATATACAAGCATCAAAATTGTCTGGTGGGGTAACTTAAGTTATGTGGAAAGCAAAACGTACAACAGAACAGAACAAATGCAAGCGGCAAAAGGTGTCCGACAACATGAAAATAGTCCGATTAGGTTTTCGTTACGAAAATGAGGAGAGCGTAGATGTGGAAGAAGAGTAAGGGGATGCGCTATGGGATAACGAAAGAGTGTGCGAGAGAGTATAGGCACGTTTGGGTTTTGGGAGAGGACAAGAAGGTTTCAAGATCGGTGGACAAGTGATGGGGATGGTCGTTTGACGGATGTATTCCATCTGTTCGAGTTCGGCGGCGAGGCATTTCTCGAGGTCGGTACATTTGTTTTTCTTGAGATAATTCGTCAAGAGGCAAAGCCCTGCCGCAGCTAGAATTTCGCGTCAATTACCAGTCTCCTGTGATTCGAAAACGTGAGACACTCACAAGCGATCATCGCAACGGAGGCATTGGCGAGTAATATGAAGGGTACAACGGTATATGGCCGGAGGACAATGTTGGCGATAGAGAATCCGAGTACGGCTGTGGAGAATGTCAGTGGGATCCCCAACAGGCAGGGAAAGTCCACTCACAGGTTTGCAGGCCGCATAGCAACCGGAGACCGTTCAGTAGGTAATAACAGACACGCATCCGACGGAATACCCATTGCGTTTCGGTCAAGCCAACCATAGATTGACAACCCAGACTGCGGCCAACGATGCCCCGGATTAGCTTGGTAGCTCCAATCCTCGGTGCAAAAAAAAAACACTCACAGCCAAAAGCCACAGATGGAACCAGCCAAAGTCAAGACCAGCTGAGTAGATTCCACTCCCTGAATACGACGGTTTGAAAACATGGAATCGTGCGGCGGGTCGACCACGAATTGGATGATTTCCAATGATCCGACACCGATAGCGAAGGTGTTCAGGAAGGTAACGAACCCTGTTCATCCATGGTCAGTTTCCCTTGGGGCGAGCGAGTGGAAGGATGGGAGGCGACATACCCAGAACAAGATTACACTGGTACGCCAATGGATGCATGTTTACAAAACGAATGAACGGGGCACCTGCGACTCTATCGCGGTGGGGGATGAGGAGACCCTGCCAGAGTGGTTGGGGGGAAAGGGCATTGGTGCGACCCCCCAGGGTATATAACAATACCGTCTGACGGCGTGGGTCCGGAGTCTCAGATCAGCCAATTTCCGTGATCTGGGCGGATTTTTTGTTCTTCGAGTAAGAGAATTGCCGACCAGGGGCCGTCGTGCGCGGCAGGTCCAGTCCCCAGCCTAATTGTCCTGCCCAGCGTGTCTTTCCTGCAGAATCCAAGCAGTGTCGAGGTTGAGGCGCAAGATTTCGCTGCGAGCTTAGAGACTCCAGGACATACGCCAGTTGCGGCGTATATGCTCGTGGACTCGGGGAACTGGCCACGGCACCGATGGGGTCAGGTGGGGCCAAAGCAAGATGAAATGCAGCTTCGACCTTTTTGTTGGATCAGACAGCATCGTGACGTAATTGGTTCAAGCGGCCAAGTTTTTCTTATTGTCCCTGGGCTTTCGCTCTCCAGCTTCGGGTTTTCTTTATTGTCCAGGGAATTAGAGGGAATTAACCGGTTTGATCTCAACACGCTTAATCCTAAGCGGGTCGAGTCGCGCCGGGGGCTGCGACACGTTGATTAGGCGTGCAATGTCTATCAGGTTTCCAACGATAACAACCATATTTCATTCCAGGCCAGTCTGAAGAGACCGACGCGTAAAAAATACAACGGGAGAGGCGTATCGAGCCATGAGGGAGAAGGTTACGAGGGATTGCGGTAAAATCGAAGAAGTGGCAACGTCAAGATGCAAGTGATTCCCAAGGCATGTGTGGAAGACCCTCCCGTGGGGGCACAGATTGTCTGGAAACGTTCAAACCGCTCACTGTCCGAACGTGTTCTCTCCAGAGTAGCTCACATAGAGGAACCCGTCCTCATCCCTGTTGATAAGAAAGATCAGTTTCATTTCAGAGGCAACGAGATGGAGTGGTGACGTACTTGTGCTCCTCATAGATGGCACTCATGAGGGCAGCAGTTGGAGGCAGAACCTCGTTAACGAAAATGAAGATGGCCTTCTCTGGCGCGAGCTTGATGCGTTTCCTGATCACGTACACGAATTGCCCCACAGTGAGATCCTGCAGAGTGCCATGTGTTAGCCACATCCACGGTAATCTGCAAGTCTCAACTCACTGATGGCACCAGATACTTCTTCTTGTCAATGGTGGGGATGTCGGTCTTGTCCGCCTTCTCACAGATTACCTACCCCAACAAATCAGCCCACCTCCACAACTATCATCCAGGCGAACGGACGTACTGGGATACGATCAGGGTACTTCTGACGAATCCTCTCGGCCTCAGCCTTTCGCTTCTCTGAAATGGGGTGGCAAGAATCCAGGTCAGTTCGATGTGGGCCAGGACCGCGTGCGATACGAACCGAAGGGGTGCTCATCCTTGAATTTGGATCGCATTGTTGGTGGAATACAGGTGTGTGAGCTGGGGAAACAAAGTTTGGAGGGTAGATTTGGGTGTGCTTATAGCAGGTGGTGGTCGGTGGTAGAGGAGGGCTTGCGGGAACGAATTGTGGTTGCGCGGCTTCTTGACTCAACAACGCAGCACGTCAAAGCCTTCTTAATTTGGCAAATATTTCACATCACGTGATACTTGGGTCCATGGGCTGGTCACCCTGAGTCGGTCAACTCGAGATACTTGTGTTTACTCTCCAAGTTAGACATAAACAGGTTGTCGGGTCCGACGTAGGGGCAGTGGGGGCTGTGGATAGTTCAGTCAGGCTGTTAGATCCAGGCCAAGTCACTGTGACCCTCTGCATTCCGCTCTCTGTTGATGTCCATGCGGCGTCGAGGCGGTGGTGGTCCACGACAGGCCGTAACCGCGAGCCTCAGTAATTCGTGTGTCAGGAATTGCACAGGTAACCGGGCCCGGCAGCGGACACGGAACCGTCGAGTCAAGGCGAACACCCCGGCATAAGCTATATGGGCTATGTAATGGTGGTGGGGGGGGGGAGAGACAACGTTGGATTGAAATTAGGCCATGCAGAAGATAAGCAATGGTTTTATGCAGAGACGATGGAAACTATAACTTCTCAAATAAGCATACGGATGTGGTCACAAACCGTCGCTACTCACCAGACACGCAGCCGACAGGCCTCACCGTTCCCTCAAATAGTCCTTCAATTCTACCCGAATGTCCGCTGGGACACGCGCCAGGGTTGTTTTGACCAGAGGAGGTTCAAGGCGAATATTTGCAGGGTAGTCTGTCCCAGCCTCGGCCTTCTGTTGCAGAAGGAGGTCGAGTGTCGTTACCCTCGGCTCCTTAGAGGTCAAAGGAGCCGGGAAGACCCTGCTGGCATTTTGACCCGCAACTTCGCTTTTGGGAAGAACGCGAGCGATCAGCCTAGGGAGCGAACCACGCATCTACGAAGGAGAGACAAGATTCAGTTGTGTGTTGTGGAAAATCCTATCGCGCTTACTGTCGGTGAATGGGAGTGTGTAGTTTGTTTGGCAATAGCTTCCGAAACAAACAAACGCGCGACGCGTCTCTCTAATTAACCACGCCGAACACGGATGGTCAGCGGAGGCGCGTCTGCTTCCTCAAGCAAGGGTGCCAAAAGGAAAACAATAAGTTCCAACGCTACTGCGAGCAAGAAGCAAAAGACTATTGCGCAGACTGGCTCCCCCGAATGGCCCAGCTATTTTCATGATGTGCGCTGAATGCCCCTTCCTGACAACCTTACGTTCCGTTAAATGCTCTCTAGTTGTTCAAGGTGCCTTATTCTGTAATATATGACCATGTCCTTTAACTACATTTGCGCTGCACTGCTTCAGGTATATAAGGTATGCATCCATCACGATCTGGCTGGCGCACGAGCTTGATACCCGGCTAGGCATTGAATACCGTGCTTGCATTCTGCTCCTCGAGGAAATCCATGGCTCCTACATTCGACAGTATCCGTGGTTCTGTGGAGAGTCTGCTTAAGAGGTGGGTATCTTAAATTCTAATATCAACGGTCGACTGACCGGCGAGTAGGCCGCTGGACCTTGAAAAGGTCTCGGAGATCAAGTAAGCGAAAATTTCTAGCTGCAATGACGTAGAATCTCACTTCCCTACCTAAGGGCCTTGTGCCCTGATCTCGTGAAATTCGCATATATCCCCAAGAATGACCTGCTTATCCACGGGTCCGGTCAGCCTGTGCCCAAGCATGCGACAAACCGTGACAAAGGTCCAGACTACTCAGAGTTTGGGCCCACTCAGCTACAAGACTCGCAGGACCACGTTCTGGTTCTCGAATTTAAGGAATCAGTCCGCGGCCAGAAGGCCGAAAACCCGTGAGTTCGAACGTTCCATGACTCCCCACCCTTTATACATGTTACCAGGTACCCCCTCGCTCTTCCGCCCTCGCTCACACCTGCGGCTATGAAGAAACTTGTCGAGAAACGGAACGCACAATTTTGTGACGCCGTGAATGAGTTAGTCCACCAGTTCGTCAAGCATTCTTCCCCTGACCTTCATCTCGTAACAGACTTTTGGCCAGAACTCCTGCAACCGAAGACCCGGTTTCTCTGCTACAAGCATCTGGTCAGAGATTTGTTCCCGTGAATACCGCCTGGAACGGCGGTATCCCCAATAGCCCCTCAGAGGTCCCGTCGCCCGAGGGCAGACCTTCTGCAACAGAGATTATCGAGGAAATGCAAAAGCAAAGCTGGTACAAAGATCAAGTATCGTTCAGACAGGAGACGGAAGAGAAGGTTGCTCGCCCAGGTTTGGATTCAGCTTATCACTCACCACCGCTTGCCCCTCATGCTCGGGCTAAGGAACCCTCGGAACACCACTGTCGGTGACCATCATGAACGCCTTGTCTAGTTCACGGCAGATATCTTCCCTTTATTGTCACCAAGCAGAGGCAATCAATGCACTGGCAGAAGGTTCACACGTCATAGGTGAGCTCGTCTTCCCCTGGTGCTTTGTGTTCGGATCACGAACTCTAAAAGTATCCACGCCTACGGCTTCCGGGAAGAGCATAATCTACCAGGTGGGTGGACCTTCGACTCCTTCGTGGAAGCTCTAACCGTTTGTAGGCCCCTATGCTTCGATTTCTCGAGAAAGACCCTGACTCCACGTTTATCTTCGTTTACCCAACAAAGGTATCACGGAATGTCTTACCTACCGGTTAAAACTGTAACACATCACCAGGCGTTAGCCCAGGACCAGCGCGTAGCAGTTCAAAACCTTCTCTCGAGCTGCCCAGGGTTGGAGGGCATTCAGGTTGCTGCCTATGATGGCGACACACCGCAAGAAGATCGTCGTAAGTGCGTTGGTTACTCTGCGAGGCTCCCTGCACAAGAAATCCATAGGTCAGATCCGTGAGAACGCCTCGATAATTTTCACCAACTTCGTGAGTCGTAGTCGTCCAAGAGAGACCCACAGCCTCACGGCGTCCACAGGACATGATCCATTTTTCCATCCTTCCTCGGGAGGATTTATGGAGGCGGTTTGTACCACTTTTCTGGCAAGGTTCTGAGTATCTGAGATTCGTACAGATTGTTCCAGAACCTAAAGCTTGTCGCGGTGGATGAACTACATTATTATACGGGTCTGTTTGGGAGGTCGGTTGGTCCACCCGTTCCATGACGACCCTCCTCTCACCCCCTCCAGCCACGTTGCGCAAGTAATGCGCCGGTTGCGACGGATATGCACAGCAGTCGGAAGTGAGTCACCGAAAACGAGTATGTTAGGCCATTTCAGATATCCCCTCCAGACAGAAGGGTGCAATTTGTGTCATGTAGTGCGACCATCGCGAGTCCGTTGGACCACATGCGGAATATTTTCGGCGTTGAGGTGTCGAAATTTCCTCCACTATCCGGGCCTGTCTGCTGACCCCTTTTGCAGAGCGTCGCGGCGGTTACAGAGGACGGAGCACCCTCTGGGCACAAGGAATTCTTGGTGAGAGGGGTTGTTTCAGAGTCGTCTGCGCCTCTGACCGTGCATCAGGTGTGGAATCCACCACTGAAGGTCCCAGGAGATCGTTCGCTAGGACGAGTTAATGCCACAGATGAAGCGACTGGCCTCATGAGGTTCCTGATGAAAAGAGGTTTTAGGGTCATCCTTTTCTGTCAGGTGCGAACCCCCCTTTCACATTACTCACATCCGTTGTTCACTGTTGGATAAGAGGCGAAAATCGTGCGAACTAGTGAGACGCTCCTTGACACCAAGCAAGATTGGATTGACCCGGTACTTTCGCAGGCAATGAAGGTAATCCGTGCGGACTTGACCGCTGAAGGTCGGCTCGATATACTCGAGAAGGTCATGGCTTACAGAGGAGGTTTGTCGATCGAGTGCTTTGTCGTGCTCCTCACACTTACACAGGGGATGTCCAGGATATACACCCCAAGTAAATATTTTTATCCCACCCAAAAACCGAAATATAACAGAACCCAGGATCGTCGTAGGATTGAACGTGAGGCATTTTCTGGCCAACTACTTGGAATAGTTGCAACAAACGCGCTCGAGCTTGGTGTTGACATTGGAGTACTGGACGTTGTCATTGTGTTGGGATTCCCTCCGGGTGGTCTCGCCAGCTTCGTTCGTCGCTCCGCACTTTGTATCCATACCAGCCTAACCACCACACAGCGACAGCAAATTGGACGTGCAGGGCGACGGGCCAGAGACTCACTCACAGTTTTTGTTCCAGAGGCCCTTCCGATGGATGACCATTACTCGATGGACCCTAAGCAGTTGTTGCAGGGGGCTGTTGCGGATATTATACTGGATCTAGAGAATCCGCTTATTCTTGAGGTTGGTACCTACGGTTCTATGTGGTACAGACTCTGATGGTCCTTGCAGGCGCATTTGCAATGCGCCGGGACTGAGATGCCTATCACTTCGGAAGACGAACAGTATTTCGGTCCTACGATGAAGGAGATATGCGAGACTCGCCTGTCAAAGGATGAGGACGGTTGGTTCGTGCAACCAGTCCCGCACCTGTTTTGCGGTCCACTGAAATGACCAACCTAGGTACCACACACACCCAAAGTTCTTGCCGTACCCCGCAAAACACGTAACCCTCCGCGGCGTCGAGGAGGAGAAATATGTTCTCATCGACGTCACGGAGTTTGAACGAGGAGGTACTGCAAAACTCGTTGAGGAGATCGAAATATCAAGAGCCTTGTTCGAAGTTTATGAGGGCGGGGTGGTACGTATAACGCGACTCCGAAGAAGGAACGAAACTCATTCTGTCCCCGCTAGTTTATGCACCAAGGTCTGACGTTTGTCGTGCATTCCATCAGTCACGACAATCGAGTGGCCCACCTCCGCCGCGTGGATGTCAATTGGATTACAGGTATGTGTTGGTGAATCCCCAACGTCCTGGCAGGTACTCATTTTGGTACAATCCTTCGTAGAACCGAGGTAAGGGCTATGAGAGTAGTGGGATCCTTCGGCTGATGTCATGGCACTTTTTTAGGGACTTCACGTAAGTTTATTTAACCAGAACAACCCGTTTCCTCTAACTCCTTGTAACAGTGATATCGACCCTATAAGGACGCATCGCATTCGCGAAGTAAGAAAGCGAGAAGGCGCGATCTCTCAGGCACATGCATTTTACGGACGTAAGTTTCCTCGCCGTGCCAACGTAAGGGGTCCACCTAACTGTTAGAATAGGTATCAGGGTCCAAACTACTGTGTACGGATTTTACAAGATACGGTAAGCAGCTCAGAGAGACGCAAGTCGCGTTTGGCTGAACCCCGATCCGTATAGAAATGGGTGTATCATAGATCAAGTCGACCTCGAGAATCTTCCATGGGAACGGGAAACCTTTGGGTTCTGGCTTGACATTCCCGAGTCTCTTCTCCGGTTATTTATCGACCAAGATGTCAACCCGGCAGGTGCGAAACTTTTCAATATCTTCTCTAGTATAGCTGCTTACAGGGTTTATGTTTTTTCAGAGGCCATACATTCTGCTCAGCACGCCGTGTTGAATTGCGTACAAATGTCAAAAGAACTCCTGACGGAATGTAAGGCCGCGACAAAGGAGTACAAGGTCGAGAAGTCGAAGCGGAAGCGGCCAGCGAGGTGAATACAGTGGTATTTTTTCGTGATGCTCTCACCTCAACGGACCACCCAGACTCATTTTTTATGAACCCGCGGGGAAGGGCGGAGGTATCGCTGCGAAATCCTTTGACCGAATTTCGCATTTCGTTGGTACGGCTTACGACAAGGTCGCTGCATGTGAATGTGAAGAGGGGTGTGACTCGTGTACGGTCCTCGCGCAGTACACTTATCAATTCGCTCCCTGACCTTGAGGTTCTTGTTCTTAGGCATTTTGGACCCGTTTTGCCGAGAACACAACGTAGTCTTTTCGAAAGTGGGAGCCAAGGCCATCCTTCAGGCACTGCTTGGCCTCTCAGTTTCTCCAGAAGACGTCCCACCACAAGAGCATCTTCCAGGAGATTCGGTGGCCCATCACCAAACTGTCACCGAGGCCGACGTTATTCCCACTCAGGGAAATATCCAGGTCGAGAGAGACTGAACCATGGTTGATTGCAAACAAACAGCAATCGGTGGACTATTATACGATTACGAAGGTCACGGAGTATCTATCAGTCTACCGGAATGATGGAAGTGGAATACATCACCCAAGGGGGTCGAAATCCCCCCAATCGCTGTTGTTTGATTTTTTTGTCGTCGTACTACCCCATGTCGGTTGTGGAGGTTTTGAGGGGGCCAACACACCCATCCCAGAGTTAAAAAATGGTGGCGAGGTAGGTTGTGATGGTTGTAATGGTGGAGTTGAGAATGAGGGGATAGGGTTGTTCGTGGGAAGAGATATATTGTAATTGGGAGCCGAAAATGTATTTTGTGCCGGTTGCGAGGGCCGTATGGGCTGCAAAGGCTGCATGGGTTGCGACAAGCCTCCCCCGTATTGTGTCGGCGGAGGCTGCATCACACTGTTTGAACTGCTCGATTGCGACAGCGGCTGGGCCACGTTAAGGTTATAGTTCGGCGCCGAGTAGCTGCTGGTGTTCGTCGTCGCAGAGAACAAGTTGTTTGATGGGGGTGGTCGCAGAGATGGGATGGTGGAGTTAAGTGTCTGTGTGCTCGTTGGATTGAACGCCGACGAATTGAAAGAACTGGGTGAGACTGGCTTGGCACCCAACGCATTTCTGCTTGAGACCGTCGGTCGCGTTGCCGGATTAGATGAGACCATTGAATTCGGTGGCGGAGACGTTTGCACGGCATGTGGAGGGGACAGTACTGGCGTGGCGACCTAGAATTCCCGAAGAGGGTGAATACACCCAAACCGACGTGAACGAGCTGATACTTACAGTCTCATCACTAGAGAAAATGTTACCCCAGACGTCATCTTCATCCCACCCCTTTGAAGATCCGTTAATGACAGTATCTGCCTTCACAGTCACGCCATCTCCACCCCCCACGAGGTCTTCAAAGTTAACCTCCCCGCTAACCGGGTTAGGGGACGCCCCGGGGACGGAAACAGTGGATCTATCTTCCAAACGCTGAGAATCGCGGAGGAACTGATCATGTTCACGTTCGACTCGATCTCCCAGCTTCTTGATTACCGCCATGAATTTGTGGAACTGTTTGACATTCAGCACTGTTGGGGTGCCCCATCAGCTTTGATTCGATGGATGGGAACGAGTATAACGTACAAGGACCCATGGCCATTTGCCACAATTGAGGTAGGACGGCCATAGCAACCGCCTCTCGATCAACCTTGAACCCCATTGCCTCTTGCACGAGGAGGGTGGCCATCTAAAACCAATGAGTAAACATCAACATCGGAGACCGAGAAGCCATACCATCACTGACGGCTCTTTCGTCCGGATCTTGGAAAGCAGGGGAACAAGCTTCTGCGTCAGAACCGTCTGATCGAGGGTTTTCACCATGATCAAGAATGTCGAAAGTGTGGCCACCTTCACGCTCAAAACCTTCGTTTTTGTGAAAACGAGCTAAAGTGACAGGGGTGGGATGTTTGAGGAGGCCTTTCCCAGCACTTGAGAATAATTTACATACTGCGACCCTTGGGAAGAGAACCCCTTGCACTTCGGCATAATCGATCGTTTCGCACAGGCCCGGAACCACCTTCAACGCTTGCTCCTGAACCTGTCAACGGGAAGCTCATTATCCTGATGATTTATTCAATTCCTTCTGAAACTCACGACAGTGTGATCTGATTCCAGAGCATTGTAGATCAACGGCATTACGTCTAAAACACATCAACACGGGGATCCACGTCCAGGCATAAACAGCACGCACGTTCAAGGAAAACCGGCCCCTCGGTTTTCTCCTGCAGAACCTTTACGTCGTCCAAGAGTGTCAACATGCTCTGAGGTGGATCTTTGATGGCAAACAATGGCTTTAAACTTGGTAACACCAGAGCAGCGAACTGTGTCGGTGAGAGGATCCGAGAGATGGCGAACACGTTCGGAAGAATATAAGGGTGTAGTTGTGGATCCTTCATCTGCAATAGAGAACGTCTAGAACATTTCGTCGAGGCAAGGAAGGAAAACTGACCTCCTCTAGAAGAGATGGTAGGACCTTTCTAACCCTAAGTCCCTCAGAGAACTTATCCAAGACGCTAGTCAGACCTTTCATGAACGATATTTTCTCCTCTCGACTCTTTGCGGCAAAGTTGGATCTATCGAGGAAGTTGAGGGTAGATATAGGCAGTGATGAGAAGAACGAGTGCGAAGGTAGTGATGATGAGGTGAGTCGGTTGGTAGAGTGTCGTGTGATCAAGGCATTCAGCATCGCTAGGTGGGGGTTAGCTTTCGCCCATTGCAAAACCGAACTTGACATACACACCTTGTAGATCTCTGTCCAACCCGTTGATCCCAGTGAGGGGACGTCCGGCAGCATCACGGAGACCACCCAGACTACCATGTGTCTTGAACGGTGGATCACCTTTGCAGTGGACCGCGTAGATGAGGCAACCCAACGAATACAAATCAGAAGCGGTGTTCAAAGCCTCGTCCAACGCATACTCCGGGGCTACGTGGTTCATCGTCACTTCACCAAACAAATTCTGCCAAGCCGACAAAAATGCATACCCATATAGTCAAAGGACCTCTGGATGTATGACATAACACGGCCATCGAAAGTCGGGAACTCCCACCTGGTCGGTTGACCATCAGGACGTACCAACGGGATCGTCAACCCCAGTCCACCAATCTTCCAATCTCCCTATATAAAAACGCAAACGACATGCTCTCAGTTCTGTGGTGTCAAGAGTATAAGACCGAGGTATGGACTGACGGCAGTGGTGATAAGGATACTTTCCGGTGAGAGGTTGGAATGGATCAGACGTGCGGAGGTGTGGAGGAAGGAGAGCCCTTTGCACAGTTGAAGGATACCTTTCTGGATCTGAAGGATAGTTTGCGGTCGTCAACAAGGATCGCCTGTGGTCCGAGGGGATGAAATGATCGATACCTCAACTTCGTCAAGTTCCACGGCGTGAGACCGATGACTTGAGTTAGGGATGGATAGATATAGTGATGACAGCAAGGGCTCTGTGGCAAATATGAGTTCACTCCGTGTCTCTTCAAGGGGCTCGACCATCTCTGGAAGCGCAGCGCGGTCAACGTGGGTACATCGAAATATCCGTTCCAGCGCATACCCAATATACATGGGTGCCTAAGTCTTGACAAAGATGTGGCCTACACGCGCCGAGCATGAACACGAAACTCGAAGAATTAGTGCAAGGATTGTGGCGCTCACCTCGGACTTGAGGACCTCTAACGTCCTCTCCTTACCCGCCGGTCCCATCTTCTCCAGCTCGGAGCTCTTCTTATCGAACGTCCATATGGATACACGCTTGTTCGTGGTCTTGTGAGAGGCGGACTGAACCTTCCATGGTCCTACGAAGAACGTGGGGGCGCTGGCAGGCGCAGGCAACGCGCCAGGATTCGAGGAGGATCCCTGTGCAGGTGTGCCGGACCGACTGCCAACGATGGAGGAGAACCCGCCGACATTGTAGTTCTGAAAGATGTTGGATCTGGCGAAGAAAGAGCTCGCGGCCGCAAACATTGTTGTTTCGCAAATGCTCCGGCGGGTCTGATCTGTGCGCGATCGCAAGAGAGTGGCGGGTTAAAGCTCCCGCAAATGTGTGAGAAAATGTTCCATTAAGGTGGACATACTAGGGCGAGTCTGTACGATGCATATACAAGGAGAAAGTGTACACTAGATGGCATATTGTCTTGTGGTGTGTATTCTACAGTCTCGTGCTCGGCCCGCTCGACAGGCTTGAACGGGGGTTTTGTGGTGTGAACCGGTCGGCGGCAGTCAAGCCAAGAGGGGCCAGCCCGAGCGATGGCAGATGCCGAAGTTCCTCGGCCATTACGGGATCTAGCCAAGGATCGGATGTGAGCTTGATGACTTCGTCGTGCTGGAACGCCGGTAGCTGTTTGATCATGCTACACGGCGGCGGCTTAAACACCACCCGGACGAAATTCTGTACGCAAAATCCGAAGGGTCAGACGAAGCCGCACGCCCGCCCGAAACCGACGGTCAGGATCACTATACCTTGACTTCAGCTAACCCATCAACCCTCCAAGAAACGTGACGCTGGGTTTTTCCCAGCTGCAGCACCCAATGTGACCTGCTGACACCCTCGGCGCTGTTATCTGTGCGCTGTAGATCCGCCCTTGACACTAGTGCCTCTTGGAGGCTACCCCCAGAACCTGATGTTATCTTGGAGGTCCGAATAAGATGAATGTCTAGGGAATCCGCCTTGACGAGGAGCTGCGGTAGTGAAGGGAGTTTTGAACATGATAGCGTGAGTATCAGGGGTATAGAATCCCCAGACGTATATATCTTCGGTGACGGCAGCGTCAGCTTTCAACAGGTGTCATGTCAGCCGATGTGAGCTCATTTGACAGAAATAAGGAGCCGCGACAAGTACCTGGGCCAACATCTGCAATTTCTCGAGCGCCGCACGAGCGGTGTTCGAACTATGAAGATCGATTGTGATGAATTGTTCCTCTTCATTTCCGTAGCTGATTAGGGAGTCTTGGATCAAGTCAAATTGGACTTGGCGAGGTGGAGTCGAGCGGGGTAGGTACATAATCGGTATCGTCACCCTGAGAGTTAGTTGAATTGCACATAAATTAGCACCAAGCCCCCTCGGCAGGTACCAACGTAGACAGTGGAACACACCTTTCGTGCCTTCTCAAGCCTTTTCGGACGATGTCGATTCTTACAGTATAGTTGATACTGCAATAGGTCCCTTGTTGGAACAACGCTTGTGAGGGAGGCAGAGGGTCCCTCCCACTCGTGATATACGTCGGGAAAGATAATGCAAAGTCGAAGCACTCTCCAGCCAACGTCGCGGATGGCTTTGAGCCATCGCCACCCGATGAGTCTGAGTTAACAGCTTCGAAGAGTTTGACGCTCTGGGATAGGATCACTTCGTCAGACGCAGCGGCAACACTGCCGCCCTGAGAAGTAGTGATTGCCGCTTTCCCTTTGAGCTGTTGAGATGAGCTAGCGCATCAGACGCCGGGTGGCATAAGTGATTGAAACAAGTGGACTCACGGTCGCGGTCACGCTTACTACGTGACTGCATTTCTTGGCGACCTCGACAGTACCTTGGATGACATCCTGGAACCCATAGACTGGGAACTTGGCCCCCCACCGCCGGGGACCCAAGTTGATATGCAGGTGGTCAGATTTGTAGTTGTACTCGCCGGCCTGAGAGGCACCAGAGAGGAGGGAGACCGTATCTATCGGGGAAGTGAGGCCCCCAGCAGCGATGTACCGGGGTAAGGGTGAAGACTGGTCGTCGTAAGGGGGGAGCTCTTCTTGCATTTTGGTAGTGCCAGAGAAAGGCCAACGGGGCGAGAAGAGGAGGTGTAGGGGACCATTACCCAGCAAGAAGTGGTTTAAATGGGGTCCGACCCACGGCCGAAACCAGCCACTGGGATCTCTCCGTGATGACTCGAGTTTAAAGCGTGTAACACAGAGCAATTGCGCGTCTCCAGAAGCTATACGCGATTGGATGATGAGATGAGTAAGCACTTGGTCCCACCAGGCACCAATGTCGACTCGAGGCCCGGCGTGAGCAAAACGTAGCACGTCATTACACTATGGCGGTTTCGTTCGAAGCGAACACCCTCTCGGAGGGCGGACCGGGGTGGATCTTGCGTCCGCGGTTTTGGGTCGTACATCGTACGATGAGCCCAATGTATCAGGATCAAATGTGGTGAAAAACTGCGTGTGGTCACGAAAAGGGACAGGAGTTGTAATCAGAGATAAAAGATCAACGGGTAAACGACGACTGGTCACTAGTCACTGGTCAACTGGTCATGCAGTCATGGACGAACCCGTCCTCCCTTGAGAGACCCTCCCGATGATTGGAATTGCCAAGCCGCGATCGTGCTGGTCCCGATCAGCAGGTCGATCTCTCCATCCAACTTCCCCTGAGTCCGCTGCACAGAAAGTCAAGCAAGAAAGAGTCACATTATAAACAATATACTAAGCTACTGAACACGATATACCAAAGGGAGACACATGATGGAACAAGAGGCAGTATAGACTCCGTCCGGGACGGGGGGAATCCAGAACCCTACAAAAATAGATGCAAGTCAGGCTTTCATCTTTGCCGCCCTGCTTATTGATCGAACTGCGGCCAGCTCCCCTCCTCCTTCCATTTCTGAATGAGCTCCTTGATCGCCGCTTCTGTGATACCTGGAACCTTGGGCTTAAAGCCGGTGACGTCCTGGAACTTTTTATTCGACAATCCAAATTGGTGTTTGCTCAGCAGATAAAGGTCCAAGTAAGCACTGAGCGGCGTGTTGGGCACGGGTGGGTTCGACGTCGTGATCATCTGGGTCCACGCTCCGACATGCTCCTCGTTAATGTCTTCGACAGAGTCCTCGAGCCGGAACTAAAACGGGACGTTAGGGCCAACTGGACAATCCACGGACGACGGTGCTCACCTTGGCTGCAGTTGAGGTAAAGAAATCATAATATTCGTGAGTTGTCCCCATTACAGCGGCAATTGCCTTCAAGAGCTCGTTATACGTCAGGTCTGGATTACCCGACTGTATTGGGTTCAATTAGTCGACAGACATCGGGGACAGTGGGCCAGGAACTTACCAAGTTAAACAGTGGGGCTTTCACCGCAACGTTATGTGGTACCATACCCTCCACCTCGCCAACGAGTTTCTTCTCGTTGTGCCAGTGGATGGTCTCTCCAGCTATCTCGTCCGCTTTCTCCCTACCCCCGATTTCATCGATCCAAGTGGCGCATCTCCACAACCCGGCAGCCACGTCTCTGTTGTGGGTCACGTTGTAAAGGAATTTACCCGGAGACCATCTAGAGAAAAAACGGTGAGCCGAGCCAAACCAGTGATCCTTTAGCCTTGAACCGTTGACGCACAGGGATTTAACAGGCTGCCTCAGGTGAGCGTACACAGCGCTGATCACAAAAATCGAGGAGACTGTCAAACCACGGGGTTGGTAAAAGTTGAGGAATAGGTGAAGCTAGACCGCTTACTCATTTCTATCTGATATGGCCCATAGGTCTGGGTAGTTCGTAGGATCACTAGGTTGAGACTGGTTTGGTGTCAGTTCTACAGATATTGCAGTTCCACGGACTTCATAGGCTCACTTCGGAATAGCAGCGATGGCACGGAGAGATTCATGCCACCAAGTGCCATTGACACCCTCTGGTTTGAGGTTGTCCTTCTCCTCCGCGGGTTTCTTATCTGAAGTGTAGAAGGGGTGTTGTAACCGAACGTATGCCTTGACATTACGCTTTGCGGCTTCCAGGGCGATAAACCGAGCGACGTGGAACGTCTGAGTGATCTGAACCTGTTTCACCCCAGTTTTTCAGTGTTTGACTAAGCCCATGGCGTCACAGATCCAGACCTGTTCTGGCCTGTCCCAACGGATCTCTCCTGAGAAGTCGAAGACGTAAGAGTACGTTGCTTGTCCTTCTGGCGGGTCAAAGGTCGATCCAACGATAGCTAGGCATTAAGAAAACTCGTGAGTTACGGCTGCCGGGTGCAAGTTTGAGACGACGTACATGCGACAGTGAGGTTTGCCTGCTTATATTCAATGATCGGATTCTTGACAACCTCCTTGAACTCGGTTCCGAGATAGCTTGTGGGAGATACCGAGTTAGTGATGCTGGATACGTCCAGGCGGGCACTTGGTTGGTAGGGCTCACGTAGTGGGGGGATAAATGGAATACTTGTCGACGATTCGTAGATGCTGTAGAAGGAGACACGGCGTTAGGAGATGGACTTGAATGTGGTCGATACCGATTCGCTGACATTGACGAGTGGTTCGCCCTGCAACGGAACCAAATGGGCGACGAGGGCCCGACTGAGGGTGTTCAAGCCGCCTGAGGAGAACGTGAGACCAACTCGGTGGATTTGTTTGGATTGTGAACTAAAACCAACCGAAGACGATGACGTTTGGCTTTTGCGACATTAGGAGGGGATCAGAGGGGAGGATTAAGAAATAAAGAAGAAAACAGAGAGGAAATATTCTGGAGAGGGAGAGAGAGTAAGAAAATGAATGTGGAATGGTCAGTGATGGCCGTCTGAAAAAGGAAGGTACACATTTGGTTCCGCGGCTGGCCGAAATCGTAAAACAATATTCTACAGTGTATTGTCCCCGAGCTTACAGTTCCTCTAGATACCGGTACACGCTCGAAAAGTCCCGGGTGCCAAGCTCAGGCTTCGTCCTCAGCATCTCCGCGTACACTTCCTGCGCCTTCGCGCCCAGCGGTAGCTGCACGTTTAGCATCTTGCCGCTCTCGGTTGCCAGGCCCATGTCCTTGAATGTCGCTTCAATCAAGGGCAATACAAAGATCGGGAAGCGGTCGCGTACCTTGAGCATTAACGAAGAAGCAAACCCACCCTCGTACTTTCTCTGTACAGGGGGACCAGCCTGACCTGCCGGCACATCAACCACGTCCTTTACCGGGTTGTTGACTTCGCTTGCCCAACACCTTCCCGTAGAACTGTTGATCACGCTCGCGAGAACCTTGGGATCAAGACCGAGTCTCTGTCCCAGAAGCATCGCCTCCGCGACTACCACTTGTTGGACGCCCAAAACCATATTGTTGCAGATCTTCGCAGCAAGACCCGAGCCAGACGGCCCACAATGGATCACCCGCTTTCCCATCAAGTTCAGAAATGGGACCGCGAGGGTGAAGGAGCGCTCTGGGCCCCCGACAAGGAAGCTGAGCGTTCCCGCCTTGGCACCAGAGACACCTATTTCAATTCAGCATCAAACATGGGGAAGCTACAAGTGTGGCAAGACACGCACCTCCAGAGACGGGAGCGTCCACGATATTTACTTGCACCTTCCCCAGTGTTTGTGCAAGTTCCTGTGACGTGCTGACGTGGCACGTTGTCGAGTCAATACATAAAGTTTTTTGCGCCTCCTCCGCAGGCAATTCCTTGAGTGCATGGATGATCCCCTCTGAGAACCCCTCGTAGACGGAGAGAACATGGGGTGACGACGGCAGCATTGTAATGATCGTCCCGGCTGATAACACAGCTCTAGAACGCCGAGCGGACCCTATCAGGCAAGTCGGACAGCATATAGCGATGATTAACGTACTCTCGGGGGGTCTTTACGAAGCTGGCACACTTCCCACTTGTCTCCTCAACAAACCTCATAGCCACCTCTTGCCTGGCATCGCATACTATCAGCTCTCCGCTGCTATGATCCGCGAACTTTTTCCTCCACAGGTTGGTCGCCATTTCGTATCCCATCCGTCCCAGGCCAATGAATGCGACGTTGTTGGATCGGTTAGTTGGGATGGTCCCGGAAGCGGCTCTGCGAGCCAACGCATGTAGCCTCATGGTCGGGCGCATATTGTCGTTTGGATTGTTTGTGGAAGAGCCAGATGCCGCAAGCTCCGTGCGCACCCAGACAGGTGAAATGTGGGGCAGTTTGATACCCGAGTCGCGCGGAAAAATCAATCGGAGACTAATCTCACGTGTGTGCCCGCTAACAGACTCCGCTCGCATTGCTGGGGATGAGCTCATTCCCGCTCACCATCTGGAAGTCCTTTCAAGGTGAACAGAACGAGGTCACAAACGCAGAGGAGTATCAGCCGTTAGCAAACGACCCCAGCGCGCAAGAACCCCCAGAACCAGCACAGATGGGCGCAGACGAGCAAACGAGCAGACCCGAGACACGCAAGGGAGACCTGCTAGCGGAATGGGCAGCATATGTGAGACCAAACCCCATACCTCCGCCCCGAACCATGCTAACTGCCCTAGGTATCCACCGCAGTGCGTCCCAAATGCTGGCACCCCCTTGGGATGATCAACTCTTGACCACCGCTCGAACCAGATATTCCTCACCACAACCTGGTTAATAGCCCTAAACAGTTCTCCATCCACCCCGTTCACATATCATCCCATCTTACAAAGCCTGGGTGTCAGCTCCTTTGCTTGGGGTGAGATTCATCCCGGTTTCTCTCCTTTACACCCCGGCGCCTCAACCCTAGTACGCAGGGATTCTGACATTACAACCAACATCCCGCCCCCGCTCTAAAGCGGAAGGCCTGGTGCGACACCAACTAGCAATGGGCTTCGGATTTGCCTGTATTACCCTTGGGTCCTTGGCTATCATTGCAAACAAAAACATCCACAACAGTGACCACTTCACCAGCGCTCATGGGGTAAGCATGTCATGAGGGATGGATACTTCAAGTTGCTGAAACAGTGCCACAGATATTCGGCCTGTTAACGTTCGTGTGGATAATATTCCAAGTCTTCGTCGGAGCAGGCAGTGTCTGGTTCGATGGCAAACTATTCGGCGGCGGAATGAAAGCCAAGGCAATTTGGAAATATCATAGGTTGGTCTCCACGTATTCCTCTACTCCGACGGCGCTGATCGAAGACAAAGACTGTCCGGCTACATTCTTTTCCCTCTACTCATCTTGACGTCGTTTTACGGGGGATGGTCCCACTGGACTCTGAAACATAGCTCGTTCTCTACCCGCGTTATCGCGTACACACTCTCCCCTCTCATTCTCCTGGGCTCAGTGCTCTTCCGCATTCGACCGTCCAAAATGAAATTCTTCTAAACTTCATGGCACTAGAAACCTTTTCCGCATCACCTTACAGATGTCTATTGTCTTCTTTAATCCCATAAGACATCCCATCCTTGTAATCATACCATCAGTATTGGGGAATAGGCGACACGCAACGGAGAGATCCAAAAAGCTTAAGAAGACGAAACGCTCGTATTTGGTGCTGGCCCGATAACAGACCCCAAGAACTTGGGTACGAATCTCTCGAGCCGTTCCTCCGTCGTGGCCCACAGCCGCTGCTGCTTCTCTGTCCGTAAATCTGGCTCTGAAGGTGGAACGAGCAGGCCTGCCGCATTCATGACGAGAATAACGTTTTTCAGCGTCTCTGGGACTGCCTCGTACTGGAGTAGTGTTATAGATGAGCGGTAAGTCATCGTCAAGGAAATATGGGCGCGCACCAATTGGTCCTGCCGATTGATGTTCATGAGCCGATCCAACAAATCCAACACCTGGATCCAGACAACCCGAATGTCCGCCTGGCTATCCCCCTCCTTAACCTCCAGTTGCATGAACGCCTTACACAGCAAGGATGCAGCTCTCAACCTTGTTTCCGGCATCCCAGCAGGATCCCGGTTGAAGACTTCCGGTTTCAACAGCTCGTCCACCAGCGGGAAAACAATACGGTTGAAGGCCTCCTCTACTTGCGTCTGGTCCGCGTCTTCTAACAGAATGAACTGCCCGAGTAAAACTCGCTGAAGGTGAGTTATTGCCACTTGACGGATTTCCCGCGAAGAGTTGGTAGATTGTCGTCCAAGAGAGGTCATCAATGGAAGACAGAACTGTCGCCATGCTGACGAGGGAGGATGAGGACACGATTGTAAGAATTGAACGGGAATTACCTTGAGATTTGGGTATATGTTGGTTCTGGATGAGAGTGGGTATGAATTGCTTCAGTTCAAACAGTAAGTCAACGGCCTTTCTTCCCCGCTCGATCGCCGGCGAGCTGTCGAGATGATCAGCACCTCCCAAAGAAGCAACAGGTCGGGACGTACTCTTGTGAGCGAGGCTGCTGTTGCCTTCTTCCACCCGGACCGCGTTTCTGGGAGTTGATCAGGACACTTGCGGCACTGGCATACTCGTCCAATATGCTGATCAATCCGGGGAAACTATCAACCGTGACCTGTTGCTTTGGCCCACCCTGGACATAATCCACGACGATCTGAAAGGTGGCCTTCGCCGCTTCTTGGTGGGTAACTGTACCACGGAATATCGAGAAGACGATCGTCCACTCGGTTTGAGAGCTGCGGCAGATCAAAGTCAAACTACGCTCTCGAAAACTTATCGATGGGAAACTTGCCTGACGATGTTGGGTGTTTGAATCAGGGGTACAATCCCGGACACAATTTGCTCCGCAGCTGAGAAAGCAATAGATGACGGCAGTCTTCCGATAAGGTCCAGGGCAATGTATAACTGGTCACGCATGGCGGGCTGGAGAGCTTTTAGGTCAATGGTTAAAGCGGCGTCTCTCTCAGTCCACACCTTGTCGATAATCAAGGACGTTAAGCGAAAAAGCCCAACAATAGCACGCTCAATCAGCAGCGCGCTGTACTGTATCGCGGTCTCCAAAAGGGCGGAAATGTGTTCAAATACAATCGGCCTAGGCGCTCGTTAACCCTCAAGGTCACCAGGGAGGACGGGAGAAAACTTGCCATAGCTCTTGAATGTATTGTGGTGTCCGCCTCAAGATGCTCACCATAGTTTCCAGCAAGAACACAGATGCAGGATCGTATGAGAGGACATATTGACCCTCGGAGTTACGGTTCGACTGATTGTATTGGGAATTTTGCGCTGTTTCGTCTCCTTCAAGTTTCAACCTTGCGACTGTCCGCTCGTGAGCCAGAGCCTCTAACGCTCGCATGGCGGATACCAGAGCTTCCGGGTCAAGGTTCCTGTGGATCGTCAATTTCCCCGTAGGGTTCGAGAACGAGGACCCACATTATCTGGGAGTACAATTCATCCAATCGACACGAGGTTATGCAGTCAATTGTGCACAACGTGCTTTCCACATCAGAATCGGTAGCCTCTGGAACTTGCTCGCTCGAGCCGTATGGAGTCATTAAGTATGATGAAAGTGCAGACAATAATCCATCGCTTCGGGGCTGAGGTTGGGAAGGCGCATTGCCTCGTAGAGGGATGACGGAGGTGCCACTCAAGAAGTCCTCCATTTGAAGCATACTCGAAGGGAGCAAGGTGTGTAAGAACAGATTCGTGAACATTTCGAATATCTACCTCCTGGTAAGTTTCTGAATCTCGCGAAGTTCTGGTCCCAGCGTACCTGTGTCCAACCCTCTCTGAGTGCGTTCCCGTTCCCGTTCACAATGTTGAACAGGACAACGGCAGCGAGCTGTCCTCGGAAGTTTATTCCAAACTTGACGGAGAGTGTAGAGACAGTGACGGGCAGATTCTCCACCGTCACCACGGGGTAATTTGGAACCCTGGTAGGAAGTTGCTCCGACAATAGGCTCGTGGCTTGAGACAGGGAGACCACAACGTAGTCGAAAACATCAGGGAGTACAAAGTATCCGGCAAGCGTTGCGCACTGCCTGAAGCCAGCGATGGACCGTTCGATGATGTGATCATCCTCGAAGGAGGTGAATGCATATGCGACTGCAGAGATCACGGGCTTCCAAACAGCCTCGAACATCTTCTTATCGAAAATGGGAGTGTTATGCGAGATGTAGGTGCCTGTGGGGCGAGGTAAGAATCCAGTTTGGTGTTCAATTGACTCAGTCGTACCGGCTTGTTTTGAACGGGCTAGCAATTCCTTCCACGCGTATTCGAATCCCACTTGGCCTGTGTGTTCTTCTGGCATGACAATCTCACGTTTTCGAATCTGATCGTATATCGTTTGCTGGTAATCAATGTCAGTTACTGTACGACATACTTCATGACGTGAGGAAACGTACCACAAATTCAGGACTAAAGCTCTCTCCGTCGTTTATACCGCGCACGTTGCGTGAGTAGTCTTCCAGGGTCATCTTTTTCTGTATTTCATGTGAGTGCTAGGAATTACTGAGCGAGGACCAAATATACTCGCCCTGATTTGGGGGTTATGCAAATCCGTGTTCAACATGATAATCGAGTATGCCAGAATGTAGACAGCATCTTCGTTCTTGACCTCGGCTAAGATACGTGAGGTTGGTGCTCAAAGCACAAGCGACACAATTCAACTCACCGGGTTCATACGTCATGAAGTGTTTCGCAAAAGTATTCGTTATGCGTTCGATTTGTTGCGATTCTCCTGGCAGCCGGAACGACTCTAATAGTTCTCGCAGCGCCTCCGCAACACCTTTCTAATCAACGTTCATCATTCGTCGTCGAAGAAAGACAGACCACCACACGAACGTTTTTGAAGTCGAACAGGCCTATGAACGCTTCCAGCACATCAAGGTTGTCTGGTTTCGAGATAAAATCCCCAAGTATCCGTTTGTCAATGCGAGCACAGGTCTTGAGGAATCCGGCTAAGCTCCGCGGGCGAGGGATGTCTGGATCAGCATAGATCAACTTGTTCTCTTCCAAAAACACGAGGCCGGATTTCGGGTTGGCGTTGAACCGCGCAACGCCGGCGGAAACCAGATTCTTAGTCGACTTCTTGTCCAATAAACCTTGTGCCGATGGGAGTTCCTGATAGGTTTATCCCATCAGCACATCTGTTAATTCATCAGAGTAACGCACGCACCGATGGCCAGTTTTTGGATGACTACAAACTATTGTTCAGTGTCTTAGAAACGAAGGAGCGGCGGACTGTACCCACATCCATCCGCTTTGCCATGTGATCGATGAATGCCAGCAGGATCTCCAGGCAGAGATAATTGGAGGCTTGTACTTGTTGACTCATGTAACCACCGCTATTCGGAATAGGATATACCCCCTAGAACCTGTGTCAGTTCAGAGAGGGGAATAAGGTACAAATACCAACCTGGGTCAAGAATTCCGTGAGGCGCTCGAACATATTGTCGCAGTTGGGGTCACAATCGTAGTTGACATATAAGTCAACCATGAAGCTGGGATGACGGGAAATCTGATTTAATATTTCAAGCATAACCTCCCTTGTCTCTCCCCTCGCAGGTGCGGGAGCAACTGGCGGCCGGGGAGTAGCGGTCGATTTGCGAGATTCTGAGCTGATGTCTGTGGGGGCCAGGTGGGGCGAGGCATTCGAAGGTGTGCCGGGGGTGGGAGTCAACGCGCCTTTTCTCGCTAAAGAGAGGGGTATTGGCGGGGCAAGGCGATCGATGGTGAAGGCTAAGAACAGTTCCTGCTGTAACTTAAGATGTGGTCGCATTGTCTCGAACATGGTGGATATCGCGCGGAGTGATAAGTTCAAAATTCCGGGGCTATCAGACCGGGCCAATTGGAAAAGATACTTGCAACCGTGGTCGATAACCAGCGCTATCAAGGAGGGGAAATCACCCATCCGCGGGCCCGCGACGTCGAACATTGTGTTGAGGATTCCCAGGGCAGTCAAGCGTGTCGAATCTGTGTGCATTTGGTCGGCGGGATCTAGGATGTTGATAATCACTCGTAACAGCTCAATGATTGACGGAAGACCGTCTGGGAAAATCAGTGGATAGACTTTCCGAGTTGTATCAAAGGCGTACATTCGGTCCTTTCGGGGGCAGCTGGCGAAGGCGGAATTGCATGTTGATTAACACCTGGCTGGACCAGGGTTTCTGATTCTGTTTGTGTATCCTCTGACACCGAGGTTGCGGCGGTTGTACCCACAGACATCTTCAATTCGGACTCCTCCTCGCCTACGCTACTCTGCAATTTAGGCTCTTCAATCTGGGGGTCCAGGTCGAAAAGTCTTGAAAATACCGTCCGCACAACATCGTGCATTGTAGATTCAGCGGCGCGGCGAAGGATCTCTAAGAAAGGTCATACTTGACGATCCCCCTGGCAATATGTTACTTACCGCTCAACCGCATTTGACAACAGGTAGTTAGAACTGTTTCCAACATCTCACACACTTCAATATCTCCAAGCACCCTGCCAATCGGGCTGCACATGGAGTCCTGAATTATTGCCATGATTTTGAACAGAACGACTTCATCGCCGGACGAGTCGCTGGGTTCAAATTTACACTGCGATATGGTAGCACTGAGTTCAGCCAGCGCGTTTTCCACGGACGGTGAATCCAACGTAATCAAGCCGGACAAGAATATGGAGTGTAACGAGGATAGTGCGGTGGAAGTGATTGGTCCGGTGGATAGCGGCGAGCGGATGATCGCGAAGAAGGGGGAGAGAAGAGATGATAAAGGTATGGTTTGGATGTCTGATGGGCGGTCGCGGGCCGTTAGGAACGTTACTTGTAGAAAGACACCACATACCAGTCACCGTATTGATCTGCCGCTTTAGTTCTTGGAAATTTAACATCAGGTCCCTCTCCGAACTTCCAGAATGACCAGTTGAAGGGTCAATGGTGCTGGGTCGCCGAAGTCCGAGACTACTGGCGAGAGCAGAATCGCGTGCACTGAGGGAGTAATGGGAGGATGCCCATCGGGAATTCTTGCGCATCGCCGAAGTCACCGCCAGGATCTCCGCATACAGGGTGTGTTTTGGCGACACCGCGGACGGCGGCGATACAAAAGCATGACCAGCGGTTGTCCGCATCGAGGACATCCTTCAACCGGTGCGTGGTCGAGAACGTGTCAGAAGATAATGTTTAACGAAACCCCCCACGTCGTCGATCGTCGTGGATGATGGTATTAGGTTACATAAGCAGCTACCCCTCCCACTTCTCATTACTGTCCCTCGGGTTGGTCCGGTGCCCGAGATAACATTGCAGCCTGGCCAGCTGCAGTGGCCGCCAGTCGCGACCTCTTTCTCTCCGCCTCTGTGGGGAATTCGTCAGTGAGAACAAGGAACATGGTACCACATTATGCTTACCAGCTTCTTTCTCCCGCTCGATATCTTGAACGATCGCCTCGATCTCAGAGAGTTCCAGGCTCTAAAAATGCGATGAGGAGCTTAGCCGTGAACCTAAACCTAAACGCCAACCGTGATCTTGTTGTACCCGTCCAGTACACTTATCTCGATATTTTTGGCGCCCGTTTGGACAACCTCGAGCAGACTTTTGATTGTCAGTTTGATCGACTCATCCCTCGTCATGTCATCCTTATGGTTTTTCTCCAGGAACTCTCGAACAGTCTTGGATGAGCGGCCAATTGCGTTGGCCTAACACGGACCTTATCAGCGGGGTTGGAGGAGCAGTATGATTATACCAACCTTCCAGGCGCTATAGATACCACTTGGTTCCGTCATGTATAGACGGGGCCGGGTGTCATGTGGGTCAAATCCGACGATGAGAGTCGCAATACCAAATGGTCGGACGCCCCCCGATTGTGTGTAACGCTGGAAAACTAAGGACCCCAGACAAATCACGATTTGAATCCCACAATTACCTGTTGGATACCCGCGATATGTCGGGTAATGTATTCGATGGTAACGGGGTCTTCGACGGTGAGTCGGTGGCTCTGGCATTCTATCCGAGCCTTGTCGATGAGCACTCGACCATCGGCCGTGAGACCTAGTGAAATTCGAATCTTTAGTCAGCTGGTGGAATGAAACACCTAATCATTACCCACCAGCAAAAGCAAGACAAACATGATCGTCGAGCATGACAACCTTGCGAACAGTTCGGGGATCCTGAAGTTGTAGGACCGATTTCTTCTCAACACCTAGGACGACAACATCCTTGCCTCGGACCCCAACCTTGCAACTAATTAGTGTTGTTATCAGAAGTCCCGCGACAGTTGTTCCATACAGCGCATGTTCCCTTTCGTACAGCTTCGTTTGCGTATTCGACCTGGAGGAATGTCCGATTAGATCGCAAGGTTTGGGGCATGTTTTGTTGGTCGCACTTGGAACAGATGGCCATCGGGGGAGAAAACGGTGAGAGCTTAAAGTGGCTGTCAGTTAGAATCGCCAAGGGTCGCGAGATCCAGCAGATACGTACCTCTGTCGTAGGACCTGGACATGGCTGTATCTCGTAGTCGTTCAGCAGGGACCACTTACGCGTCGATCTCTAACGGGACGTCACGCGCCCGCATCAGCCACCCTCTTCCACCTGTGACGGAATCTCCGACGGCTGCTGCGACGATGAGCTCCGCCAAAGGAGGCCACGATGAAGTCGAATTTCTATACTCTAAGCCTCCGTATGTACTCTGGGTTCCATCCGACGCACACCCTGGCGATTGTTGAGATCGGTCTTGCAGTGAACCATTTCTATGCGCCTTCTGCAGAAAGGATCTCTCCGGTCTGAGCGAGGGGAAGAGGCAGTCTCACTATGAAGACCACCTTTCCGACCAAGGCTCGGCAGGCAGCTCAAGATCTGTTCAAAATTCGCCGGACGATAGGAAGAACGTGTTCTGGAGTCCGTCAATTGAATCTGTGCCCCCACGCAACGTGACCCCGAATCTCATTCCCCTCCTCAAGAAAGCTCTGATAATTTCGCATGAAAACGGGGTGACCAGGAAAGCTGCTTTATGCTATGAGAAGAACGTACACGTGGGTGCGGAGAGATGGGATTCAGGATGGGGTTCGTCTCACTCAGGTCTTGTCCCCTTGAACGTGGACCAAATTACATGAACATTCTGTCTACCACTAGGTTGCGGGTGTGTAACTCCGGTAACCTCTGCCCAACGAAATCCAACCTTCTCCTAGGTATCGAAATTTCCTGATGGCATGCATTGCCTTGATGGAGCAGACCACGCAACCAGGATATGCGAAGCTATTGAGAACGCCCATTCCACCTGGGATCGATAACCTACAACGATGGATTGAGAACGCTTGGGACCTCGGTGCGTTTCGTGAATAGTTTGCGACTGTAATCTGATCTTTGATGGCGAAGGCTACGACATCGAAGGGGCGAACCAACTTCGACGGCAACTGCTGGGGACACGCAAGTGGATTGGGACTGCAGGTATGTAGGGATTGTGAACTTTGAATGATGTGTGTCCAATCCGTCATGAACAGAACTTTACGTCGCATTCGTCTCCCGAGGTGTCCCGTAGGTCTTTCCTCAGGGGAGTTGATCGCCATTACTCACCGACACCCAGATGTGAACTAGTGGACTTCCACTCTGACCAAACAGGCGCGTCTCCCGGATCACTGGTACTGTAGTCCTCTGACTTCTGGGCAGAGAGCGCTGCTCAAAAGGCGGTGCGATGGGTCACGAACTATTTTTCTCCGAGTCAGGGAGGCGCTCAGACTGTGAACGGTGCGCTAAGCGGGGCTGTAGCCGTGACAGAATGCATGCCGCTAGTTCTCCAGCACACAGGACACTCTAGAACGGTGGTAGGATACGAAGTTCGGGGGAACGGGGAGTGTGACCTTCTCGCCTTCGATCCATCCAAGTACGTGCGACCCTTCCCCTCTTTGGGCAGTCCCTCATGATCAACAACTAGTTCACTAGGATCGTCGCTGCGCGCTGCTGCGCTCGAACTGCAGGACGGTCTTGGGAAGAGTTTACACGCTTCGAAAAACAGAAAACTCGCGACTCGCATAAAGGACACCGTACTCCACCCGATTACAGAGTTGAGGTCGCGAAAACGGAAAGCGAGTCCAGGCGTTATTGATCTTACTTGTCCGACCCAGAAGCGATCCCGTTCAGCAAGTAGTAACGACATCATCGTCATCGATGAAGACACAGAAACACCGCAATCTATGATCGTCGGCGAGCCAGCTCGTCCCCCATCAGAAATTCAAGACGAGCAACCACTGACGAAAGGCGATATAATGAAGCAGGCGCTGGACTGGTCGAGACTCTCGATGAGGCAGATGCGGTCGGTATTGGCAAACCCGCCAATTGAATTCCAGCTGACTTTTGTTTACAGGAGGAAGGATAAGTACCAAATCCTTTATTTCCCCCTTACGGCCCCTCTTACAGACGCAGAGAAGTCACAAAGAAAGGTCGTTACGAGCCTCAAGCTGTGACACCGTCTTGCCCACCCTGTTTCTTTTTTTCCTGGTTGACCATGCCCCTACTATGTTTTGTTTCAAACCTCGCAAGCAACAGGATCACGCGAGTGTTTCACAACCGTCACACACACCTTGGGGTCCTCTTTTTTTCTTGTAATACCACAGGCGATGTTCACGACGTACAACGATTAGAATAGCTGGGGACATCCATAATCGATCACCTGCTTTTTACCACGACTAAGCCAGCACCAATGCCACGAGCACGCCACCGGCAATGTGCGGTATGACTGTATTGATAAATAGCGTACCTACGGTTCCCCGACCTTGCAGTGTTGATCGTGGCACTATGTAATCATGAACAAGGACTGTTGTGCGCTGCTATTCCGATTAACGGGGTTCCAGGAACAGTTAGACCCCTATGGAGTGTGGACTGGGGTCCGCATGAGTGGCTACCTTTCTAGTCTTTCCGCCAACGGGTTGTGGTTGAGAGAGCGTAAAGCCTTGCCTGAGTCCGAGGGCAGAAGAGGACGACAAAGGCGCCAAAGCCGTTCATAAGCCACGACGCATTGGTCTGGTACAAAGTGTTTCGTCGGATAACACCAGAAAGAGATACCCCGTTTTCAGCCTCATCTACCAGGAGTGAGCCAACTGCGATCGTCGGTCGATCGCGCCGAGAATGCATTTTTGCCGTTCCCCCGTCAGGCTTGGAGGAGCACGGGCATATTTTGCCGAATCCCGTGGATGACAGTCTGCTGGTCATCACGAGGGGTTTTGCGGCTGATGTGTTTTGGCGTACAGGCTCCAGCATGGAGCAACGGCGCTCCGCATGACCACAAGACACGCCTTTGGATTTTTACGTCTTTGCCATGCGGGCGAGTCGATGTGGCGACAGCCCACGCCGGGGTCACGGACAATGATGAGAGAGAGCTATAAAAAAACACTCGAGTGCAGTTCATGGCCGCAAAGGGAGCACAAAAGGATGCACGGCGGAATTGTGTCTCGGATCAGTGGAGGACAATGGAACGCCCGTTCTATAAATCCGGTGATGGTCGCGTCCCTTGGTGTCCCCACACGCCTTCTGGTTTGAGGCATCTTTCATCCCTTTCGACATTGGCCACCGTCTCTTTGCCTGCCCCTTTCCGTTCCCTGCAGGGCTTTCCGTCGGTCCACGGCCCCTTTCCCGCTTGGTTTATCTGTCGCCCGTTCATTCACAAAGTCGTTACTTTCCTCCTTAACTCCCCCACCGTTGACGGATTTTTCACCCATGTACTGCTTCACTATCTTCACCGCCTTGCTCGCTGCCGTTACCTCCGTGGCCGCCCATGGGTATGTCATTGATGTCGTTGCCGACGGGGTCACCCAGCCTGGCTGGGCTCCTTTCGCCGATCCGTGAGTGTAACCCCCTCGAAACTTCACCCGAGTCGCTTTGAGTTGACATAACTCTTCAATGAAATCCTGCCCGGACCCACACAGATACGCAAGTCCTATACCGGTCCGAGTCGTTCGTAAGATTCCAAGCGATGGTCCTGTGACGGACATCACCAGCACCAGCATTGCTTGCAACGAAGGCGGTAACGACGGTACGACCAAAGTGCTCGACGTCAATGCTGGAAGCGACATGACTTTCAAGTGGACCAACGTACGTTCCTCAGCCCCTCTTCCCATTCCTACCGTCTGACTTAGCTTCGCGTCTCGACTCACCTAGTGGCCCAGCGATCACCTGGGACCTGTTACGACCTTCATGGCCTCCTGCGACGGGGACTGCACCACGTTCGAGGCTTCCAATGGTAAATGGTTTAAGATCGATGAGAGTGGATACACGAATGGGCAATGGGCCTCTCAGAAGTTGATCGCTGGTGCGCCAGACTGATTCGAGCACTCTGGATCATATTAATTTACTGGCGTTGTCATGCAGATGGTAACCAATGGACCTCCAATATTCCCGCTGGGCTCGCCTCCGGGCAATACGTCAGTCAATCCCGCTGCATTCCTGCCTCAACTTGACAGAGCTGACATTTCTTCCTTGCTGCAGTTGGTCCGCTATGAGATCGTCGCGCTTCACTCTGCTGGACAACCACAATACTACCCCGGCTGCGTGTACGTATTCCATCGGGTTTCAGGTTGTATTCCAGTGGCTCAGATCCTTCCGTAGTCAGGTGAACGTGAAGAACGGAGGCGCTGACAAGCCATCTGCCAGCGATCTCACCACCTTCCCCGGAATGTACAATGGATTCAACTGGCCCGACATCTGGACCGATTCTCTTGATGGATTCATTGTCGCTGGTCCCAAGATCGTCAGCTTTGCTGATGGCGGTTCTTCCAATCCCGCTCCTTCTCCCTCCTCCGGCGTTCCCTCTTCGAGCGTTCCCCCCTCCAGCGTCCCCTCCGACTCCTATGGCCCTTCTCCTACGGTCTCTCGCCCTTATTCCACGAGCGTTCCGGCGAACCCTACCAGCACCAGTGTCTGCAGGGCTACGAAGAAGAGGTCCAACAAGCGTTCTATTCCTGGCCGTCATATCCACCGCCGACGAAGCGTCCACTAACGGTGGCCCCCCTCACTCCCTATCATGTATACTATCCATCACGTTCCTTGTGCGTGTTCATAAACGCTTTTGGCTTGATTTTCCCGCTCACACGTCATCCTTTTAGGCTTCCCTTTCATCCACGGCCCTTTTTTCATATATTTCTATTCCACGCACTTCAACGCCCCCCCTACGACATCACATGAAACGGTGTGCTCAAGTGGCACCTATTCATTTACTCGTTAAGATGCCGCGATATTGGAGTGTCAGCCCGGGATACAAATCCAATTGGATTGGACTTTTACCCTTATTTGGGATGTGGAAAAACTTGATCGATTTTTCCCGACTCCCCTGGTCACCCTTCCCCCCTTCTCTTGTCTTTTATGTTTTTATGTTTCACGTCTCCGTTTGGGGCATTGGATGCTCCAAGTAGTTTTGATCTAGGACAGAAGGGGATAGAGAACTAGATGTTTTTGCGACTCCTTCTGCTCTGTATGTACCTAACCATTACTGCCATGGCCAATGATGACACCGATTGAATCGAGACGCTGAAACCCTCACGTCAGTCCTGTGTCAGCGGCGCCGGGCCTAAGCCCCGCGACCCACCTTGCATCATATGGTTTGCAACGAAGGAATACAGTCGGGTTTGGCCGTATCCGTGGTATCCTCGAGGAACTAAGGACACGCAGCGCTGTGATGGGGCACACGAGATATCACTAGTCATAGTAGGCTTTCTAAGACGTACAAACCACGTCGCTGGTCCTCTCACAGGTACAGTAGTTGTTGTAACGTTTCTCCATGTGGTCTAGTACCCGCCTCGCGCAATTCAAGCACGATCGAAGCTGTGCCCTGGCCTTCAATCTCGAAACGCACTGCCAACTCCGTATTCCATTCTTCCGGCGAATCCCTCGCTGCTACGTCGAGCCCATTACCAACGATGGAGTAAGATAGAGTAAAGATATGAAAGCCACCGAGCCCATCAGGATAACGTTGACGCTTTTTGACAATGTTTGACTTAACGTCCAACCTGAAGCACAGATCGCCAAACAGAGTCTCGTCTGAATTGACAACTCCCTCACGTACACCCCCCCCCAAGTCGAAGGTGCTTCGCGATCAGCGAGACTACGCGCTAGATGGTCAAGCTTCCACGCGGCGGCTGTCAGCTCAAGCTTTGAATTTTGACCATTATCTAAACGATCAGGCCGGACTGATAATAGCCCAGATCACCATCCGCGAAGGTCCATCTGTGGTGGGGCTTGACAATTATGCTCGGTCGGGATATCCGACTTCATTTACCGTGTGGATTGTTCCTTCGAGCATACCGTGACAGCACGAACCCCCATTTGGAGCGCCGGTAGAGAGGACTCCGGTCAGCCGTGATGATACTCCCGACTCGAGATGCTGGCGATAAATGTGATTTCATTTTCGTCGCTCGTAGCAGGCCACTCTTCGACTCCGCGAGAGTCACCACGCGGGGAAATGTTCCGAAGGGCTGGAGGTGGTCCATTCCCGAGCATATCAGGCCGGATTAGAGACGAATAATACGACAATAAGGTAAATAATAATAATCGGGAACATAAATATCGAGGCGCACGGATATATACACATGATCACAGGAGCAACAAAAAGGAATGCAACGCAAAGGGCAAAGAGGCGAGGGAGGGGATGGGACAAACGTACATAGGAACCCATAGGTCGACCAGAGGACGCAATCTTCCGGTCATAATATCAACAACCTGAGATACATAGAGGAAGAGATGACGCACCCCTGGACTACCAACGAGGGATCGACTACGTAAAAGAGAAGGGCGCCGGTGGAAAATACTGTACTAAGGGTATTGGGTACTACCAGAACAGATCGAAGGAGAGGAAGGAAGTGGGGGTAAAAGAGCTCGCAATATGAAGTAATAATGACATTGAAGGGGGGAATGGGTGTCCTTGGAGAATGCGCGATGTAGGAGAAAACAGTACATGATGAAAGAGTGAATGGGATGGACCAGAGCACGAGTAAGTTACAGTATGGGGACGTAATAAGAGAGAGAATAAGGATTAGGACCTGTTTCGAGTGAATAGAGCGACGCTCAGAGTGAGATTAGAATATGATCAGGTAATGATCGGCGATAGCAAGAGAGGAGACGGAGAGGAAAAGAGTGGTATCTTCGTTTGACCGTTCAAGACGGAGATCTTAACCCAAAAGAGTGCGCGTGTTCGTGTTACTGTATGAACAGCAATAAATATGCCGAAAAGAGATGCAAAACACCAGAGTAAAGTGGTGTGAATGTTGGCAGAAACGAAAATTTTGGTAACAGGAAGGAGTGATTTTTGCGGGGTACGAGGAGAATCGACCGGCGAGAGGAACCGTCATACTCGATTACGTCTTGAACTTCCACCGTCATAGTAGTCATCGAAATTCTCCCTATTCCGACTCGGAGACCTATACTGCCCAGAGGTTCCTGGCTGAGGCTGCGAAGTGCGTGGTAACGAGAAGTAAGTAGGGTCGGTGGGAGATGGAGAGATGTAGGTGGCCTGGTGGGGGTTCGCTGTGACGCTGCTCGGCCGATGCGGCGGCATGGGCACGGTTGATACGCTGGATGGAGTGGGTGCGGACCGAGACGATCCACTATGATGAGCGCCGGACGGGTTATCCGATCCGGGTCCTCGACCTGAGCCTGTCTGACGGTGTGTGTTACGCATCGACTGTCGTTTGTTCTGGAACCTAAAGGAGATATGAGATGCACAGTAGATGATGTAAAAAATACGAGACGTACCAGATCTGTACGCTCCTGGGGGTCATGTTCAACTTTATCGCAAGCTCTTGTCGTTCCTCGGTGGAGGGGAAAGCAGTTCGAGCGTACACCTCGTTCAGGACTCGTAGTTGCTCCGCATCGGCGCGTTTTCTCTTCTTCTTTGGTGGAGGGTGATCCGGAGAGATGTCCGATGCCGGGGGGTGGCGCGAGTACGGGGAGGTGGTATGCACCGAGCCCCTCGTTGTCGTTCGCTCCACCAAGGAGGGGCCACGTCGAACGGTTCCCGGCGATGAAGTGGAGGTGTTGATTGGAAGGGAAAACCGAGTGTCAGAGAGCATTCCATGGGTGGGATGCTGGGTGGGATACTGGTAGGACGCCCCGGGGTATGAGGCGTCGGGTGAGAACACGGTATCCGGAACACGGTTGGTGGCGGATGTGCCTCCGTAAGGGTTCTGTTGCCATCTTTCATCCCGGGGGTGATTTCCAGAGACATTAATGGGAGGTAATGTAGGAGGATGATTAGAGTAAGAAGTTGAGGGATCCCTGTAAGATTGATAAGGCTGCGGGACCTGCTGGGGTGCCGGATATGAGTAAGACTGTAAACGAGGGTCGTCATCGTTGGGAAAGGCGGATTGTTGTCCCACTGCGGATGGCGGTGAGTTGAGACTGCGGTTGAGACTGAGGAGGTTGACTTACTTGTGCTGTAGTTGGACCAAGTGGATGAGGGGTCGTTCAAAGGGTCATTATATTCGTTTCTTCGCTCGGTCTGAGACGGATTCTGGTTGTGGGAATAAGAATGTTCGGCTGGAGAATGAAATGAACGGAGAAATTAAAAATTGACTAATGTGGTTAATATTCAGCGACGGCAACCGACCTGTGGGACGCGAAGAGCGGAATGCAGAAGCAAATGGCGGCAGGCTGAAGAAACCTCTGTGAGAACCGTTGCCTTGGGATGAAGGGGTTCTGCGTCCGCGGCTAAAGCACCCTGTATAATGATGACCGTCGTCCGGGTAAGCTGACATAGATAAAGTTAAAGAAAGGGTATACCAAAATCAGAGAAACTCCGCAAGTCTGACGAATAAGTATCCACGGAACATGCTGTAGCCATGATGGCGGGTCGGCCTACAAGTTGTGAACTGAGGAGAGAGCGCCGACCACGCGGTGAACTTGTGGTTGATCGCTAGGTCGATCGAAACACCAGGGTGTTTGATGTGAGGGCAAGTGGAGGGGGTCTAACGGTTGAAAGTTTGGGAGGGGTCTCGCAGATGTCGTGCGGAGGAGAGATCATTGGCCGCAAAGGAAGGACGTCTGCTTTATACAACGTGACGGCAGGTCGCGAGGCGACACAATTCCGCTGGTGTGGATCGGCCACTGCGAGGACACGAGGTGATTGAATTTTTGCCGCGCGGGTGCATCATGTAATGACAAAATCCGGGCATCCTCTGAGGACGTAAGAGAGCGCATCCCAGGCGACTGAACACAGTGTTTGTTCCTATGCCGGTAAATACAATCGCAAGGGGGGAAGCAAGAAATGATGGCGGTTCCAGATCGGGTCGACCGAACAACGAAAATCGCGGGCAAATTCTAGTCCAGGATTTGTGTGGCGCTTTGATAATTCACCCAGGTTAAATCCCGTCGGCAGATGCCGAGGGACTCCCCGGCGCAAATTCCACGTATGAAGGGCTGGACGGGGTCCTGCACTGCTTGCGACGTGTATATCGCGCCCTGTCTCACCTGTCCCGTCCAGAGAGTTTCGTAAACAGATATTCCATTTTTCAGGGATCCTGTCACAACGCTGATCAATTTGCCGACCTCCACAACTCCCCAAACTCGACCACCGATTTTCCGCCTTGCATACGTATTTGACGCCACGCAGATCATGGCCTCGGCAGAACTCACCCCACAGTCCCCGCCAGTTCTCGGACAAGAATGGAGATGTTTCACGTGACGCACACTACCGGATATGGACGCAAGTGATTGTCTGCCACCTCGTCGTTTATCTGAGCCCAGTGGCTATCGCTCATGAGTACGCGGCCACTTCCCATTCCCCCAACCATGCCCGGGGAAGGCTACTGGAGAAATGATTATCTCGACCCGAGGAACGAACCGGGGTTGCCTTACTACTATCCTTTTCGCCCATATCAGTCCTACGGCGTAACCCCGACAACTCCGTTCAGCGACCATCGAACAACTCTGCGGGGGGGAACCATACTGCACAAGGGCTTCTATGACCTGCTTGCGCTCATTCCCTCCACTCCGTCACCCTCCCGTTTCTTCTGGCCCGTTCGTGCACCCCAAGATCCCGAGCCCGTTGCCGGCCCGCGTTACGAGGAGATTCCCCCTCCTCCGGGGCCACCACCACCGGTACAGCCACCTTCATCTCCGCCCCCACCCCTCAGGAAAGGTAGACGCATCAGCAAGGACATGGTCTCCAAACCTACAGGTTTCGTGTATGTGTTGCATAGTCTCTGCGGATCCACTTTCACCCATTCCCCCTCACAGCCATCTCGTACATGCTTCCGATGCGGATCAAGCTCACGCACTCCTTACGCGGTGGGGCCCGGAAGGCCAGGGCAAACTTGGTGGTCCGTTTCAAGTGTCCTTTCGGCGGAGCACTATCCTCACCTCTTACCGTAGACCCGCGATGGGCAAACCCGATCAAGAATATGATCCGCCAGGACAACCAAGCCAGGGCTGTGAACGAGGTTGTAAATGCCCTTAAGCCCTCAACAACGAGTAGACCAGAAGTTGCCCAACTCCGCGTCATGAACGGTATCAGTACCAACACGTCTTCTACGATCACAACGGCAGCCCGTGAAAACGTTTCCCTCACGCCGGTTGATGTATTCCCCGGACAGCCCGGCAACTCCACAATCCGTTGGGCCGGTGGCCTGCGCCCGCACTTAGAGCATGACCAAGAGAACGACCCTACTCTAGGGGAACGAGAGATGCCGGAAGTCATCCTTCCTCCACCTCCAAGGCCAATTAATCCTTCCCTCGCAACCCTCGAGAAAGCGGTCTCCGCAAAGATATATTTTGAAAATGTGTACTTCCCCCTACTCCGGCACCCACCATCCCGCGAACAACGAAGACTTGCGATGGAGCGTGAAATGGCAGAACTACAATTGTCAGAGCATCAGAAAGAAAGTTTGCGCACGAGATGGCGACAAAATGAAACTGATTACCTTCGCCATCAAAGGCGAAAGGTCGATGTCACTGCCTTCGTCAAGCTCAAGACGATCGGTCACGGTTTGTGCTAGTTTGAAAACGTTGTGTCCTGCACCCCCTCGCTGATGTCACCCTCAGGTGCTTTCGGGGTCGTGTCCCTCGTGAGGGAGAAGAGCAGTGGGGGTCTCTTTGCCATGAAAGAGGTACGGGTTCCGGTCTCTCCGTGATCGCGCGAAATGACTTGAAATCAAACCCGGCGTCGTGCCTTCCTCCAGCTCCGCAAGACAGATATGTTACGTAAAGGCCAGGAGGGGCATGTCCGCGCGGAGCGCGACGTCTTGAAAAATGCCTCTTTGGTTAGCCCACCTGGCGGCGCAGACTGGATTGTACGACTGTTCTACACATTTCAGGATCGGGATCATTTGTACCTCGTCAGTCTCGTTGTTTTTTTGTCATGGCGAAAAGTTGATCGATTTCATTAATTCCCCGCCGAATTCTATCAGGTTCTGGAATATATGGGCGGTGGGGACCTCCTCAATCTGCTGATAGAACGAGACGTCTTCGAGGAAGATTTTACGAGGTTCTACGTGGCTGAAGTGAGTGGTTATCGGCACTTCAACCGCCTTTGTCCCTGGATACCGACCTTCCTGGTTCTAGATGGTCCTCGCCATTGAAGCCTGCCATAAGCTTGGGTTCATTCACAGAGATATCAAACCGGATGTAAGGACCACAGTAACTCCATTAGACGTGCCATCTGAACCGTTACTGGATTTAGAACTTCCTTTTTGATCCTTCAGGTCATATCAAGCTGAGCGACTTTGGTTTGGCGTACGTTTCCACCGGGAGCTACGGTGCGAGATACTGACC